>Ga0074195_1000115_pt1 | contig 196109 bp, 163 predicted proteins | sample EPASupsiteHSE623_FD_64525 | JGI IMG/M metagenome (GOLD analysis project Ga0074195, IMG submission 64525) | Bioremediated contaminated groundwater from EPA Superfund site, New Mexico - Sample HSE6-23 | ecosystem: Environmental > Aquatic > Deep subsurface > Groundwater > Contaminated ... | reverse complement strand
GGAAAGAGACAGAGGGCTTGATCTACGTTTCAAGGTCTGTGCCTTCGGAGCGGGCTCAAGCTGCCTCTGTCTCAAAGTGATGGGAGCTAACCACCACTGACTTCAAGATACAAGGAGCGGGCCATGCCCGCGAACACAATCGATATAGGATCGTGCCCACGCTCCAGCGTTGGCACGCAAGCGGACGCTCCCGCGTCCGGATGACGAGGCGCCGGAGCATGGGTGCCATCGTCAACCGGGACGTTTTCTGCCCATCACCCGAAATCAGGAAGCGGGGATAAGCAGGTCGCAGAAGGCCTGGGCCGCCCGTGAAAGATGGCCCGTCTCGCGGGTGACGATCCCCAGTTCGCGGTGCAGGCGGAGGTCGGGGAGGTCGACGCAGACCAGCTCGTCGTCGAGCATGCTCAGGGGCAGCACGCTCCAGCCCAGCCCGGCCGCCACCAGCATGCGGATGGTTTCGAGGTAATTGGTTGCCACCCCGACCCGCAGCTTGACCCCCGCCGCCTCAAACACCCCCTCGATCAGCCGCCTGGTTTCCGTGCCCTTTTCCGGGACAATCGCCGGATAGGCCACCAGATCCCCCGCCTCTTTCCTGCCCTCGGCCAGGGGATGCGTCTTTCGGACCATCACCGCCAGGGGGTCGTCCCAGACCTTGCGCAGGACAAGCCGGGCCGTCGGCAGCTGCGGCAGGGTGACCACCGCCATCTCCACGTCGCCCGCGGCCACGGCCTCGCACCCCTGTTCCGAATCCATGAAGCGAAGATCGAAGGCCACCTCCGGATAGCGGTGGCTGTAGTCGCGCAGGATGGTGGGCAGTCGGTGCAGGCCGATGTGATGGCTGGTGGCCAGTTGCAGCGTGCCGCTCACCCCGGTGGCGAGGTCGGCGATCAACCGGCGGCTGTCGGCCATTTCCCGGAGGATGTGGCGGGCCTTGGGCAGCAGGGTGCGGCCGGACTCGGTCAGCAGCACCCGCCGGCCCAGCCGTTCGAACAGTCGGGTTGCCAGCTCGTCTTCGAGGGCGGCGATCCGCTTGCTGACTGCCGGTTGGGTCAGGAAGAGCTGTTCCGAGGCCAGGGAGAACGAACCGCTTTCGGCCACGGCCAGAAAGGCGTGCAGGGCGTTGGTATCCATTTTGTATTCCTTTTAGGAATCGAGTTTATGAAAACAATGAATTTGAGTTATTTTTAAACCCAGGGTATCCCTGTTGTCAAGGGGCACGGCGCGGCGTGCCCTTACAGGCCGTCATTCCGGCGGAGGCCGGAATCCAGAAAGGGGTTTCGGGGCAGGCGAAGCGTTCTGGACCCCGACCTGCGCCGGGGTGACGATGAGCGAGCGACGATTTCCCTCCAAAAACAGAACCAACAAGGAGGCAACAGCGATGACGAAAAATCTCTACGACAAACTGTGGGATGCCCATGTGGTGCGTCACAACGAGGACGGCACCTGCCTGCTCTACATCGACCGCCATCTGGTGCACGAGGTGACCTCGCCCCAGGCCTTCGAGGGGCTGCGACGAGCCGGCCGACGACCGTGGCGGCCGGAAACCGTGCTGGCGATGCCCGATCACAACGTGCCCACCGGCGGCCGGGACCAACCCCTGGCCGATTCGGCGGCTTGCCGGCAAATCCGGGCCCTGGACGACAACTGTGCCCAGTTCGGCCTCACCGAGTTCGGGCTGCACGATATCCGCCAGGGCATCGTCCATGTCAGCGGACCGGAGCAGGGCGCGATCCTGCCGGGGATGACCGTGGTCTGCGGCGATTCCCACACCTCCACCCACGGGGCCTTCGGGGCCCTGGCCTTCGGCGTCGGCACCTCGGATGTCGAGCATGTGCTCGCCACCCAGTGTCTGGTCATGAAAAAATCCCGGGCCATGCTGGTGTCGGTGACGGGGGTGCTCGGTGCGGGGGTGACCGCCAAGGATCTGATCCTGGCGATCATCGGCAGGATCGGCACCGGCGGCGGCACCGGCCACGTCATTGAGTTCGCCGGCGAGGCGATCCGTTCTTTGGGCATGGAGGGACGGATGACGGTCTGCAACATGGCCGTCGAGGCCGGGGCCCGGGCCGGGCTGATGGCGGTGGACGACACCACCCTCGCCTATGTGCGTCACCGTCCGTGGGCCCCGCGGGGCGAGCAAATGGAAGTGGCGGCCAAGGCCTGGCCGGCGCTGCACAGCGATCCCGGCGCCCATTTCGACCAGGTCGTGGCTATCGATGCGGCTGCCATCGAGCCCCAGGTGAGTTGGGGGACCTCGCCGGAGATGGTGGTGGCCATCTCCGGTCGGGTTCCCGACCCGGACGCCGAGCGCGATCCGGTGAAGGCACGGGGTATGCGGGCGGCCCTGCACTATATGGGGCTGCGGCCGGGAATGGCGATGGAGGCGATCCGGGTCGACACCGTCTTCATCGGTTCCTGTACCAACGGTCGTATCGAGGACCTGCGGGCCGCGGCGGCGGTGGTCCGGGGACGCAGGAAGGCGGCCACCGTCACCAGGGCCCTGGTGGTGCCCGGCTCCGGCCTGGTCAAGCAGCAGGCCGAAGCGGAGGGCTTGGATGCCATCTTCCGCGAGGCCGGGTTTGAATGGCGGCAGCCGGGGTGCTCCCTGTGCCTGGCGATGAACGAGGATCGGCTGGCGCCCGGCGAGCGGTGCGCCTCCACCTCCAACCGCAATTTCGAGGGTCGCCAGGGGCGGGGCGGCCGAACCCACCTGGTCGGCCCGGCCATGGCGGCCGCCGCTGCCGTGACCGGTCATTTCGTCGATGTGCGCGCGCTGGCCTGAACCCTCGGCGCCATGGCCGGCGAGAGCGGCAAATCATGTGCAAGGAGGTCAATCATGACGACGCTCCAGCGTGGGAACGCCGTCGGGACGCTCCCGCGTCACCGAGTTGCAATCGCCCCTTGCGGGAGCCGGGTGGGCTAACGGCAGTATTTTTGCCCGCCAGAAACCAGTGGGCACGCCTAAGATGCGTGTTCACCCCCTACACCTACGAATAAACGACAAGTTGAAAACAATTTGGAATCTTTTGCAAGGAGGTCAATCATGCAACCATTCAACACCATCAACGGCGTGGTGCTGCCCGTCGATCGCGCCAATGTGGATACCGATGCCATCATCCCCAAGCAGTATCTCACCTCCGTCCATCGCAGCGGCTTCGGCAGCCATCTCTTTGCCGACTGGCGTTATGCGGATGGCGGGGAAGCGGGCGGGGAGCAGGGCCGGCGCCTCGACCCCGATTGCGTCCTCAACCAGGCCCGGTACCGGGAGGCGCAAATCCTGCTGACCCGTGCCAATTTCGGCTGCGGCTCCTCCCGCGAGCATGCGGTCTGGGCCCTGGTCGATTTCGGCATCCGGGTGGTGATCGGGTCCGGTTTTGCCGATATCTTCTTCGCCAACACCTTGAACAACGGCCTGTTGGCCATCATTCTTGATGAGGCAATCATCGACCGGCTCTTCGATGAGGTCGAACGGACGGCGGGGTACCGGTTGACCGTGGATCTGGAGGCGCGAACCATCGCCACCCCCACGGGCGAAGTGGTGCGGTTCGAGATTGAGGAGCATCGCCGCCACCGCCTGCTCCACGGTCTCGACAACATCGGCCTGACCCTGGCCCACGCCGTGACCATCCATCAATATGAGCAGGCCGGGAGGACCACGACGCCCTGGCTGTTTGATTCGCCTGTGCCTTCGTGAGGTTTTCGCCGGCGATTGATCGTGTCAACGCTCCAGCGTTGGTACGAAATCTTTGGACGCTCCTGCGTCCGGATGGCGAGACGCCGGAGCGTCTCCGAATTGGTTCCCACGCTGGAGCGTGGGAACCATCGCATCGGCCGGCCGGATGACCTTCTTCGCCACCGCACTGGATGCAATTCGACAAGAAACCCCTGGAAAACCGGAAAATTGTGCTATGATGGTGGCAAACATCCGGAAACGGCGCCGGACAGCCGGCGCTGGCTCCGGGCACCGGCGATACGCTCCTGTTCGAGTTCCTCCCCCTTCTAGCCGAGGCCCCGCATGTATCCGTTGAAATACCGAGAATGGCCGATTCTGATCAAGATTCTCACTATCTCGATCATCAGCGTCACCTTCATCGCCCTGGTGATTGGGCTCTATTTCATCCCCCTGATCGAACAGAAGATATTGGACGGCAAAAAGGAGGGGCTGAAGAATGTCGTCGAGGTGGCCTACAGTTTTTTCCCCGAGTATGCCGCCCTGGCGGCGGACAACAGGATGAGCCTCGACGACGCCAAGATGCAGGCGATCCAGCGGATCAAGAAGATGCGGCACGGTGAAAAGGAATACTTCTGGATCAACGACCTGCAGCACATCATGGTCATGCACCCGATCAGGCCCGAGCTGGACGGCACCGACCTGAAGGACGAACGGGACCCGGGCGGCAAGTATCTCATTCGCGAGTTCGTCGCCGCCGCCAGAGGCCTCGGCGCCGGTTTCGTCGAATACATGTGGCCCAAGGTCGGGGAAGAGCGACCGGTGCCCAAGATCGCCTATGTCCGGCTCTATGAACCGTGGGGCTGGGTCATCGGCAGCGGTATCTACATCGACGACGTCAAGGCCGACCTCAACCGCATTCGGTGGTACATGCTGGCCGGGACCCTGGTGTTCACCCTTGTGACCATCTCCTTTGCGGTGGCCATCGGCACCGGCATCACCCGGCCCCTGAAAAAGGTCATCAACGGGCTGCGGGATATCGCCAGCGGCAAGGATCAGGTGGCCCTGACCAAACGTATCGCCATCACCTCCATCGATGAAATCGGCATTCTGTCAAAGGAATTCAACAGCCTGATGGAGTCGATCAACAACCTCTCGGTATTCAAGAAGGTGATCGAGGAGGACGACAGCCTCGACGAGGTCTATCAACGGCTGGGGGAGGTGTTCACGCAACAGCTCGGCATCCCTCATTGCTTTATCTATGAGGTGATCAGCACCAACAACACCATGCGCCTGATCTATCCGGACACCGTCGAGCAGGACGCCGTGCTGTGCAGCCAGGCCGTGCTCGATAATTGCGATTTGTGCAAGGCCAAACGGACCGGCCATGTCATCGCCTCCTGGACCTTTCCGGCCGTCTGCCGGCAATTTGCGACGCGAAACCACGGCCTGGGTCATTACTGCCTGCCCGTGGTCGTGGGCGGCGCCGCGGTGGCGGTGGTCCAGTTCGTCTTCGACCCGCAGGCCGCTCCGGGCGAGGTCAAGGCCATGGAAGCCAGGATCTTCAAGGCCGAGCAGTACATCAACGAATCGCTGGCGGTCATCGAGACCAAGCGGTTGATGAGTTCCCTGCGCGACGCCGCCCTGACCGATACCCTCACCGGCTTGCACAACCGGCGCTACTTGCAGGAATACACGGAAAAAATTGTGGCCGGCGTCCGCCGGCGGGGCAAGTCAATCGGCCTGCTCATGTGCGATCTCGACTATTTCAAGCAGGTCAACGACACCCACGGCCACAATGTCGGCGATATGGTGCTCAAGGAGACGGCCAATGTCATCCGGCAGAGCGTGCGCGAGTCGGATATCGTCATCCGGTTCGGTGGCGAGGAATTCCTGGTGGTCCTGCTCGATGTCGGCGACAACGAAAGCGTCAAGATCGCGGAGAAGATCCGCGGCAACATCGAGCAGCGCACCATCAAGATCCCGGACGGCACCATTCAGAAAACCATTAGTCTGGGGATCAGCGAGTTTCCGACCGATACCGGAACCCTGTGGAGTTGCATCAAATTCGCCGATGTGGCCCTGTACCGGGCCAAGGAGGAGGGCCGCAACCGGTGCGTCCGGTTCACCAGGGATATGTGGACCGACGATCAGGTTTAGCGGGTTTGCTTCGGGTTGATCTGTACGAGATCAATCTTATTCGCGGGCATGGCCCGCTCCTTGCATGTACAACCCAAAGGGCGTAGGAGCGGGCCATGCCCGCGATATACATCTCGAATGGTCGCCTCCGCTCGGCTGTCGAATGCCGTGAAAACCCTCTGCAATAATAGAGAGATTTCTCGTCGCCGTGCTCCTTTATAGGACAGGAATCGACTTGTTACGAAACCATCGGGTTTAACAGGCGGTATCGGCAAGCGAGTTGGTCAGGGAGCGGAGGTAGCATTCAGGGCAGATGCCATGGCTGAACTGGGCATCGCTGTTCTCGGTGATGTATTTCTCCAACTGCTCCCAGCCCTCGTGTTCGGTGCGGATTTTCTTGCAGTACATGCAGATGGAAATGATGCCTTCCAGACGCTTGATCCGGGCCAGCGTCGTTTCGAGGGCCTCTTTCTGCCGGGTCAACAGCGCCTGCTGGTTCTTCTGCTCGGTGATGTCGATGACGGAAAAGACGGTGTAGGCCTCGGGCCGATCACCGAGCACGATGGTCCGGCCATGATCCTTGGCCCAAAATCTCTCGCCGTTCCGGCGACGGTACCACACCTCCCCCTCGAAGCGGTCGGTTGCCGCTATTTCCGCGTAAATGCTGCGGCCGTACCCCTCGAAGATCTCGTCGCTCTCGTAGAGACAGCGCACCGATTGCCCCTTCAGCCCGCCGAGGGCAAAACCGAACATAGCCTCCATGGCCGGATTGCATTGGACGATCACCCGGTCGCGGAGGATGCAGAGCCCAGTGGGCAGGGTGTCGAGGATGGCCGTTTGCTCCTTTAAGACTTCTTGCAGCCGTTGATCGCTCTTTTCCTTGGACAGCAGCAGCATGCCGAAGCCGTTGGTCAGCATGGTGTAGAAGTAGAGGAGAAAGGTGACGATCTGGATGGGGTTGGTGGAAAACAGGTGGAATTCCCCGGTCATGGACAGGGCGGTCAGGCCGCGCCCCAGATTGGCGCAGGTCAGGAGGCCAAGACTCAGGGCGAGGTAGATCCGCAGCGGCGAACGGTTTTGGTCGCTGCCGATCATGGCCCAGGTCGAGAGGGCGAAGAGCGGCAAGGCGAGAAAGGAAGCCGCGGCGATCCTGGCTGAACCGGTGAACAAGTGGGGGAGAAGTCCGCCCAGCACGGCGTAGACCAGGCCGAGCACCTGGTGGGAGGTGGTGACCGTCCGCTCCGATATCCGGTAGATGGCCCAGCATTCATAGGTGAAGCCGACGAACAGACAGACGTTGCCCAGGAGAATGCTGAGCGTGTCGGCAATGACGCCGCGACCGGTGAGCAACAGCCAGCCGGCGCATTGCAAGAACTTGGCCACGGACCAGAAGGGGTTGCGCAGGGATGGCTCCTGCCGGCATTGGAACAGGATCAGCACCACGCCGAAGACGAGGTTGCCGATGGCCAGGGCCAGGAGAATCGTCGGTATATCCAAAAGGAGGCCTCGAACCTGGATCAGAGGGTGGTTGCCAACCGCCCACCCAGCTCAAAGGCCCGGCGGCAATCCTGGGGAAAGACCTCGGCCCGGCGCGCCGCCTTGTGAGCCGGGTCCATGGAGTCCATGATCACCTTGGCGTAGTCGGGAAACTGGTAGGTGTCGAAGCAGCACAGAGTTTCGGCCTCGGCTCCGAAGGCCCGGCCGAGCGAGGCCTCGGTGGCCTTGAACAGCACCTCGTAACCGAGCTGCCGGCTCGTCTCCTCGGTGACGTTCATGGTGTAGAGGGTCGCGGTCCTGATGGTTCTGGGAAAGACCGAGCGCGGCGGCTGGCTGTAGACCAGCGGCGCGAACAAGAGCCTTTCCAGGAAAGAGCGCATCTCGCCGCTCATGGAGCCGAAGTAGATCGGCGATCCCAGGATCAGTCCGTCGGTCTCCTCCTCGATGCGGCGCAGCAGGGGCGTCAACCCGTCTTTCACCACGCAGCGGCCGTTGCTCGGCCCGTCGATCAGCTTGCAGGCAAAGCAACTGATGCACCCCTTGTAGTCGAGATCGTAGAGATGGATGAGCTCCGTGGTGGCTCCCTGCGCCGCGGCCCCTGCCAACGCCTGTTCCAGCAGGGTGGCGGTGTTCCATTTCTTCCTCGGGCTGCCGTTGATGGCAAGTACGTTCATGAATGCGACCTCCTTTCGCGATGCGTTTTTCCGGCCATCGGTTCTCGCCGCTGGGAAAAAGCTGTTTGCGGATGCGATATTGTGTCTTGTCGCTCAGAGAATGGCAAGGTTTTCGGCTTTTGCCTAATACCGCACCGTGGCCATGACCATGGTGGCGGTCCAATGGTCGTCGCCGCCGAGGTAGGCGGTGGCGCCGTCGCCGGGGATGGCCAGGGCCCCCACCAGGCTGAGGGTGAGGTGGGGGGTGACGGTCCAGTCGGCAATCAGGTTCCACTCGTCGACGTAGTCGTCGCTCTGCACCCCGAAAAACCGGGGATCGTGGAGGGTGAACCGATAGTAAAAGAGGTTGAACGCCAGCGGCTCCACCGGCTGCACCTTGAGCCGGAGCATGTGGGAATCGAGGTTGGTGTTGAACAGGTCGTACTCGCCGGTGATCTCGCCCTGGAACCAGGAGCCCCAGTCGACGGCGCTGTAGAACAGGGTGTCGTAGTCCTCGTCGAAACTGGCGTAGCGATAGGTCAGCTCCGGTTGCCAGGGCACCTCGCTCCACCGGTAGCTGGCGGCCAGGTACCAGCCGAAGCCGGAATCCAGGGCCGTATCCCGGTTTTCATGGACGAATTCGCCGTCGAGCTTGAGCGGTTGCAGGGCTGCCGGGCCACCAGCCAGGACAAAAGGTTTGATACTGCCGCGCAGGTTCGAGACCCGCATGCCATCGCGGGAGGGGATGTCGGATTCGATGGCCGCCACACTGCCGCCGATATTGGCCTCGGGGGCCAGGGCGTATTCTACGGTGGCGCCGCCGGCGGAGGTGTTGCGGGGGAAGGGGCTGTCGTTCTCGAAATAGAAGAGATCGCCCCCCCAGGGACCGCTCTTCATCCGGGCGATGGCGGCCCAGTCGGCGCTCTTGCGGCCGCCGAGGTAGTAGGCGGCCCGGTGGAACCCGGCCCCGCCCTCGCAGCCGAAGAGGAAGTCAGTACCGGTGGCGTAGGCCTGGCGGCCGAAGGAGAGGTCAAGGAAATCGTAGCCCAGGTCGCCGAACAGGGTGCCCGAGCGCCAGCCGGCGTAGGCCTTGTCGATCCCCAGCCAGCGGACGTCGCCCATGTCGGCGTTGGTGCCGCCGCCATCGAGGCCGCCGAAGGTGTTGGCCTGAACCGCGTCGATCCGGGCGTAGAGGCTTTGGGTGGAGGGCAGCACCCAGCGGCCCTCCAGGCCGGGACGGACGAGCGATTCCCCCCAGGAGTTGACCGAGCCCCCGACAATACCCCGATCGTTGCCGTACCAGGCATGGTCCTGGCTGAAGAAGGCGAGGTCGAGGCCGAGACTCGCCTGGAGAAAGCTGCCGTCACCGTTTTGGTAGAACCGCAGCGGGTTGGCGGCGTCCTCGGCGGCGGGCGCGGTGACCGGCAACACCAGGGCGGCGAGCAAACTGGCGGCAAAGACGGTGGTGCGAGGGAGGAGGCGATCCCGGTCCATGGGAGGAAATCCTTGTTCTGGTCAAAAGTCGTGGTGGTTGGATGTGTACCCCGGCGAGGCGCGGTTTCCTGGTTTTTACGGGAGCGGGTGACGTAAGTCAAGGCTCTTTCAGTATTTTTTTAAGTGAAAGTGTTGGTCCTGGCGGCAGTGCGGGCCTGCGCACAGACCTTTCCTTGTTCGTGGTGGCCGGTCAATTTGGTCCAGCCATGCTGGTTATGAAATTCTTGTGGCGCGGCGACGGTTCCCGCCAGGACGCGGGACCAGGGGCTGGCCGGCCTGGCCGGGATGGGGAAGGGGCGCGGTTACTGGCCGTTTCGGTGCTGGAGATGGGCCAGGACCAGGTTGATCTCGCCGTAGGAGACCTCTTCGCCCAGGGCGGTCTTCAGGGTCTTGAGGGATCCCGTCGGTTCGAGGCTGGCGATCTTGTCTTCCAGGTAAGCGAGCCGGTCGGCCGGGAGCAGACCATCGATGGGGAGTTCACCGGACTTGACGAAGTAGGCCAGATGGCCTTCGACGGTCTGGGCGGTCAGGCCGCGCTGGGCCGCGATTTCCGGGATGGCGAGGCCGGCGCGCAGCATCTCCAGGCTGGTTTTCTTGGTGTCTTCCCGCTGGCCCGTCTGCTGACGTTCACCGGTGGGGCCGACGGCGGCGGGGCTCGGCAGTTCGACCGCCTTGATGTCGTTTTTCTCCCGGTATCCGGCCACCAGGGCCACGATCTCCTGGCCGTACCGCTCGGCCAGCCGCTTGCCGATCCCCTTGATGGTTTGCAGGGCCTTGAGGCTGTCCGGCAGGTGGACGGCGATCTGGATGAGCGTTTTCTGGTGCAGAACCTGGTAGGGGGCGACGCCTTGGTCCCTGGCCGTGTCGGTGCGCCATTGGCGCAGGGCCCGGAACAGTTCCGGGTGACCGACGTCGGCCTCGGTGTAGACCGTCTCGTTCTTGGCGGGCCGGGTTTCCTTTTCCATGGCCGCGGCCGACAGGGTGCGGAGATAGCGCGCCGGTGAAAAGTCCTCGCCGCAGGCCAGGACCACCGCCAACTTGAGGGTACATTCCCGGCGCGCCAGTTTGATCGCCTCCCTGATCCGCTGCCGCACCTCGGTATTGTCCGATTCGATCTCCAGACTGTCCAGGCAGGGCTTAAGCACCGTTTCGAACTGCTCCCGGAAATAGACCCCGGCCTTGGCCAGCCGCTGCCGCACCACCGGATCGACGGCCGGTTCCTTGCCCTCGCCGAACAAGGCGTGCAACTGGTGCCGGAAGCGGTCGCCCACGGCGCAGATGGCTTCCTGCGCCTGCTGTTGGACCGCGAACAGATCGGCCCCGGCGTTCACCTGGACGATGTTGGCATTGCCCCGGATCAGCCCGACCAGGCGGCCTAGCAGCCGGGCCAGGGTCTGGAAATCGAAACATTCGAGCAGCAACTGCTGCTGGTAGCCGATCCTGGCGGCCTGGAGGGCGGCCTCGGTGGGGGCCTGGGCCTCGATCCGGGCGACGAAGTCGAGCACCGCCGGGTCGGTCTTGACCGTGCGGGCGGCGACCGGCGAGCTGAGCACCAGTCCCTCGAAGGTGCGGCAGCGGCTCAAGCCCACATAGACCTGGCCGTGGGCAAAGGCCGCCTGGGCGTCGATCACCGCGCGGTCGAAGGTCAAGCCCTGGCTCTTGTGGATGGTGATCGCCCAGGCCGGTTTGAGCGGCACCTGGTTGAAGCTGCCGATCACCTTGGGGGTGATCTCGGCGGTCTCGGTGTCGACCTTGTATTCGATGTTCTCCCAGGTCACGGCCCCGACCTCGATGGGCTCGGTCTCTCCCGGACAATCGATCCGGATCTTCTCCCGGCTCAGTCCGGCGATGGTGCCGATCTTGCCGTTGAAGTAGCGCTTTTCCGGGGCGGGATCGTTGCGCACGAACATCACCTGGGCGCCTTGCTTCAGTTCCAGGCTGGCGGCGGTGGGAAAGGCGTATTCCGGGAAGCTGCCCTCGACCGCGGCCTCGAACCGCCGGCCGGTGCCGGGCAGGGCGGCCATCCTGGCCCGGTTGATGGCGTCGGCGCTGTGGTTGTGGGTGCACAGGGTGATGACGCCTTCCTCGGGCGCATAATCGGGGCGATACCGGGAGTTGAGTGCCTCCAGGCTGGCCGGGTCGAGCCGGTTGTCGCGCACCCGGTTCAGCAGGTCGATGAAGCGGCTATCCGACTGGCGGTAGATTTGTTTGAGCTCGATGGGGATCAGTTCGACCTGGCGCAGGCCGAGACTGCTGAAGAAATAGGGGGAGTCGTAATAGGGCCGCAGCAGTTGCCATTCGGCCTCCTTGACCACCGGCGCCAACTGAAGGAGGTCGCCGATCATCAGCAACTGTACCCCGCCAAAGGGTCGCTCCGAGCGGCGGTAGCGGCGCAGCACCGCGTCGACCCCGTCGAGGAGATCGGCCCGGACCATGCTGATCTCGTCGATCACCAGCAGGTCGAGGCTGTTGATCAGGTTGCGCTTTTCCCGGCTGACCCGGTGCTGGCCGCCGTGCAGCTCGGTGCCGGGAAGAAAGGGGCCGAAGGGAAGCTGGAAAAAGGAGTGGAGGGTGACGCCGCCGGCGTTGATCGCCGCCACGCCGGTGGGCGCGGTGACCACCATGCGTTTGTGGGTCTGGTCCTTGAGCCGGTGGAGGAAGGTAGTTTTGCCGGTGCCCGCCTTGCCGGTGAGAAAGACGGCGCAGTTGGTCTCCTCGACAAAGGCGCGGGCCAGGTGGAGTTCGGGATTGGGGACGCTCATGATGGATTGGCGCGGTGGCGGGAATGGGCAAACGGCATGGGGGCAAACTACTCCATTTGGAGGCGACCGGCAAGACCCCTTCAGTCGAGCTTGCGGCGCAGGGCCTTCTGCCGCGATTGGCGGACCTTGGCCTCCCGTCGCCGCTGCCGCGCCGCCCGGGTCGGCTGGGTGGGGCGCCGCTGCTTGCGCACCGTCCCGGCTGCCCGGATGATCTCGACGAGCCGTTCCAGGGCGGCCTCGCGGTTCTTTTCCAGGCTGCGGAATTCCTGGGCTTTGATCACCAGCACGCCGTCTTCGGTCAGCCGTTGATCGCGCCGGGCCAGCAGCCGCTGTTTGTAGGCCTCGGGCAGGCTGGAGGCGCGGATGTCGAAACGCAGGTGCACCGCGTTCGAGACCTTGTTGACGTTCTGGCCGCCCGAGCCCTGGGCACGGATGGCGGTCAGCTCGATCTCGGCGTCGTCGATGAACAGGGTAGGGGTGATGGGGATGAGGGGCATGGTGGAGGAGGGGCTCGCTCAGCTTTGTGGAATCAGTGCGTTGACTCTTTCGGCGCTTCAAGAGGTATCGTGATCACGAAGCAGGTCCCTGAATCCGGTTGACTTTCAAACGTGAGCGTCCCCCCGTGCCGTTTCACGATCGCGGAGTAGGCCTGAAACAACCCCTGTCCCGATCCTTCTCCCACCTCCCTGGTGGTGAAAAAAGGGGCGAAGATCAGCGATTCGATTTCCTTCGCAATCCCGGTCCCTGTGTCGCTGATCCGGATCTCGACCTGGCCATCGATCTTTCGGGAGCAAACACGAATGGTCCCCTTGCCGTCAGGCCCCTCCTGCTTGGGGCGTGCTGCGATAGCATGGGCAGCGTTGATCACGATATTGAAAATGGCTTGATGCAATTCGTTCGCGAAACAGGACACGGTGGGCAAGGATGGGTCCAGGTCGGTGACCATTTCCGCCACCTGTTCCCACTTGGAACGGGTCAAGGTGAGCGTGTTCCGAATGACCCGATTGAGGTCCACGAATTCTCTGTCTCTGGTTCCCGGGTGCGAGAATTCTTTCATGACGCGGACGATCTCGGCGACCCGGCGAATGCCGCTCAAGGACTGATCGAGCGCCTCGGGAATATTGTCCACCAGGTATTGGAGGTCGGTCTCCTCAATCAGCGGCTTCAGCTCCCGAAGGGCATCGGTGGTGGCCTTGGTGGCGTCCAGGATACAGGTGACCGATTGCGCCACCTTCAGCAGGGAGCCGACAGCCTCCTTCACGAACACGAGATTGTCGCTGATGAATTGGGCCGGCGTGTTGATTTCATGGGCAATCCCCGCCGCGAGGCCCCCGATAGCCTCAAGCTTTTTGGCCTCGACCAATTGGGCCTGGGTCTCTCTGAGAACGGCATGTATCTTTCGAAGCTCCTCATAGGCCCGAACTATTCGGGTGGGATCGTAGATCAAGAGCAGGGTTTCCGCATCCGGCTTGATGGTTGAACCTTCCTCGGCCTGAACCTGCTTATAGAAGTCGCATTCCATGCAGGTGGCCAGCTTCTGGGCAAAGCCCCCCTGAACCTCTCCTCCGCAGAGTGTGCCCGCAACCAGCCAGCAAGCCCGACCCGCGTTGACGCCGTGATTGATTGCGTCGCACCGCGCCTCGGTAGCAGCCCGGCACTCGCCGAATTCATTGACCCGAATTCCGCCGGGCTCACGTCCACAGCCTGTCACTTCCCAGCAATTCAAGTGTCGGTGCTTCATGGTCTCCCTCTTGGGCGATGGATTCAGTCTTGCACACCTGTTTGCAACTATCGGCAAAACCATTTTAGCACGAAAATAATCCTTTGAAAGACGGACCTGCAAAAAGTGGCGTGTTCACCCCGCCATAATGGCGAGATGAAGCTACTCTAGGAGCCTGTCGGAGTATGGCCCAGCAATTCTGAGCACTTTTCTGTAATTAACATGCTGATTTTACAATACAAGCATTGCGTTCGGCGTTATTTTTCAGTATATTTATTCGCAATTTCAAGCAATTGCCTTCATTTGCCGAGCTGATGCGATGAGTGACCATTTTATTCCTGCCGACAGAACCCAACAGTATCTTTTCCCGCCATCGATTCAGGACTGGCTCCCGGCCACCTGGCCAGGTTCATCGGCGACATCGTCTCGCAGCTTGACCTGCGGGCACTGTCGGCCACCTATGCCGGCAAGGAGATGAAGGCCTACCATCCCGCCGTTCTGGTCGCGTTATTGTTCTACGGATATGCCACCGGTATTTTTTCCGTGGCGTTCCGCTATATTACCGCCAACAGTAAAATTAGGGGCAACGACCATTTTCTGAAGAAAACAAGATAAACGGTCACTGTCCCTAATTTCTGATGGCAGGATAGGACAGGCGATGCCGGCGGCAGTATTCGCGGCGGGACAGCTCGCTCCTGCCGAGCGCCCGCACATGTGCCTGCCAGAATCGGACTCCAGCCTCGGAAACGGACGATGAAGCATTGTGTATAGCGAACCTCCCTTCGTGACGAACGATGGAACCACTATGACAGCTCAGGGCTGGAAAAAACAGATGCAGTTGATTAGACGCTTACGGGTGTATTGACTGGTTGGTCATTTTATGGGGCGAATATTTCGGCTATAATTGAAAGTACTTTTGATTGGGTTTCTCGGCTGATGACTCCGAGTTTCTGAACCAACCGCGATTTGTCGACCGTCCTGATTTGATCAAGAACTACCTGGCCACGCTTGCCCTTGAACATACAGCTTACCCTCGTGGGGTAGTCTTTGCCCTTGGTAGTCATGGGAGCCACGATCACCGTGGCGATGTAACGATTCATTTCGTCGGGAGAAATAATGAGACACGGCCGAGTTTTCTGGATTTCACTCCCCGTCGTTGGATTAAGACTGACCAGATAGACCTCAAAACGCCTGACTACCATTGCCATTCGTTCTCGTCCCATGCGGATTGGTTGGCAAGTTCACCGTCCACAAGGGTATCGTCACCCGCTGCCGCCATGCCTTGAAACTTTTCTTCCCATCCTTGGCGAGGGCGGGAGGCCGAGCGAATAATCAACTGTTTGTTTTCAACCTCAAGCTCGACATCTGGCCCTAACTGGCACTGCTCGATAATGACTTTCGGAATCCTGATACCCTGCGAATTTCCGATCCGAACGATACTGGTACGCATAAAACCTCCCTTGTAGGTAAGGGTCACATTGTAATTACACAGGAGGGGCGTTTCAAGAGATTTTTGATTTGAGCGTGTATGCGCGATGTTGTGAGGCTAACGGTAAGCGTAACCTGCCGGCCGAGGTTCCGCCTTTTAAGAACGCGGAGATTTCCGGTTTATTGACTTGTTAGGTATGGTTGTCTTCAAGAAGATCCTGGCAGAAGCGTTCAGCAGCCAGAAGAAAGAAGAACGCGTACATCACGCAATTACCCGCTTCTTCCGCCGATGGCCGGACATTTGGCGCTAGCTCATGAGCAATAATGTGTCGAAGCTCGAATGCTCGTGCAACACCTGCGAAGGCCTTATCAGGTAGTTCAGTGTCGTGTTTCAACCGCTTCAAAAATTCGACCCCAAGGATTGCTGACATACACCTGTCGATATCTTCAAGGTTGCTGATGCTGATAAAGTGGGAGATAAATTCTCCTAGGGTTGCTTTCCCGCCGTGTAGGCCAACGAGGCTTTCAAGAGTCAGCTTCACCTCCTTGAGGTTGACGATGTTGTTGCTGAACGGTGTGCCAATATCTACCAACTCTCGGGTAAGGCCCTTGAAATATCCCTCTACGCAGGCAATTGCTCCGACAGGTGCGTATCGCAAGAGTTCGCGCTGAACAGCCCGTAGGTTGGGCTGACGCAGGAAGCCCAACGCCTCATGTATTAGGCGGTTGAAGAGTTAAAAAGAGGACGGGCCCCTACGGCGAGGTAAAGCCTAACGGTGAAATAACCTGCCGGACTGGCTATGCATTTTTTTTAGGTAAAGTTAATGTTAAACTACTGTTTATTTCTTCAATATCACAGAAATGTGCGATGTCTCTGATTGGCCCTATATTTAGTATTAATGAATCTTCACCATTAAACCCAGTGTTAATCGCAAATCGATACTCGCTTTGATATGCGAACTCGTTTCTTTTTTTAAAAACAGCATCGTTTTCAGTAAATTCTCCGCTGAAGATGTTTGGATCATAGTATTGAACTAATTTTGCAGATCCGATGTACTCGTTTTTTGATATGGCCCCCACGACTCTATTAATGAATTCTTGGGACTTTGTGATAATCACAGAATTTCCGCCTAACTTTTTGCAATCATGAGAGATTAATAGCTGCTTTTTTAGTTCCGGTAGCGATTCGTGGCTAACCGAATGTAATTCTCCACTGTGAGCCGCGTATAAGCAAAAAATATGGAGATTTTCAAGGTGATTCATTTGTATGGACACAGGCCCGGCCAGCTCTTTTATTTCAAAATCATTAATTCTTAATTTAATTTTATCAGGCTGATGCCAACCGACTACTCCTTCGAATTTATCACCACGATTAACCGCCTCATTTTCTTCGATTTTTTTAAAATAAGAAAGTCTGTTCAGAAATAGTCTCCCATCCAAAAAATCATTGGCGTAGTTGCTGTTTTCGAAAAATTTTACAAAGAAAAATATAGTCTTGCTCATATTCTACAGCTATGCCTAACAGTATTGTTAGGCAAATTTATGAGATTTGTTTCCGGGTAATCTGAACCTGTTTAATGAAACAATCTCGTCACGTTACGATTTATAATCGTTGCTGTTCAGTGTTAGGACAAAGCCGAACGACAAACTTTCTTCCTCCGGTGGGCGACAGGTTGAGGGTACATCAAAAACGAAAAAACACCATACCCAGGCGAGGCCGCCGGCGGGTCGTTCCGAGGTCTCGACCGGTTCTGCCGCCTACATCTCAATCTCCACCACCTTCAGCATTCGCGCCCCGGCAGCCCGCATCTCGGCCAGGGCCCGGTCGCTGTCGCCGGGTTGGAGATCCACCCCGGCGATGGCGTCGACGAGGACGGTGACCGCCAGGCCGCGCTCCCGGGCATCGAGGACCGTGGTCCGCACGCAGTAATCGGTGGCCAGGCCGCCGATGTAGAGATGGTCGATCCCGTGTTCCGCCAGCAATTGCGTAAACTCCTGCCCGGTCTCGCTCACCCCGTCGAAGGCGGAATAGCCGTCCCGGTGTTCGTCGGTCCCCTTGTACAGGAGGATGGTTCCGGCGGGCAGGCGCAGGTCCGGATGGAACTCGGCGCCTACGCTGCCCTGGACGCAATGCACCGGCCACAGGCCGCCATAAAGTTTAAAATGACCGGTGTGCGGCGGATGCCAGTCCCGGGTGGCGAACACCGGCAGGCCGGCCGCGGCAAAGGCCGCTGCCGCCCGGTTGAGCGGTGCCACCACCCGGTCGCCGTCCGGCACCGCCAGGGCCCCGCCGGGACAGAAATCGTTCTGCACATCCACCAGGATCAACGCCGGTTTTCGGTTCATGTTTTCTTCCTCCCTTCGCCCATTGCCTGCATCAGGGCGCCGCGCAACTCCTTGAGCCGGGCCGAGATCGACACCTTGTACCGATGCGGATTGACAAACCTCCGACAGCCTTGGGGCAGGCAGGCCAGCTCCCGGCGGCAACGTTCGGCCATTTGGTCGAGGGGTTCCGGGGCCAGGGTCCGGAGCCCCTCCGCCATCACGACTTGCCGCAAATCAACCAAGCGGACATTGTCGGGCAAAGTGGTCTGCTGCAAGGGGTTGACCGGGTTGAAGACCGTGTCTCCGGCAGCAACGAGGTCATCTTCCAGGCAGACCACATCCTGGACAAATCCGCCTTCGGCGTCGACGGCCCGCACCACCCGTTTGCTCCCCGGCAGGGTCGCCTTGGCCAGGTCGCTGGTGATCTTCATCTTCGGCTGGCCGTCGATGGCCACCAGCTTGTAGACCCCGCCCAGGGCCACGCCGCCGGGGCCGGATGCGGTGGCCAGCTTGGTGCCCACGCCGTAGATGTCCACCCGGCCGCCCTCGTCGCGAATCGAATCGATCACCTGCTCGTCGAGCTCGTTGGAAGCGAGGATGCGCACCCCGGCAAAGCCGGCTTCGTCGAGCATCCGCCGGGCCTCGCGCGACAGATAGGCGAGGTCGCCGGAATCGAGCCGGATGCCGCGCAAGTTGTGCCCCCCCTCCCGCAACTCGCGGGCCACGGTGATGGCGTTGGGCACCCCGCTCTTGAGGGTGTCGTAGGTGTCGACCAGGAGCACCGAGCTGTCGGGGAAGGCATCGGCATAGGCGCGGAAGGCGGTCAATTCGTCGGCAAAGGACTGGACCCAGCTATGGGCGTGGGTGCCGCGCACCGGCAGGCCGAAAGTCATGCCGGCCAACACGTTGCTGGTGCCCTTGGCGCCGCCGACACAGGCGGCCCGCGAGGCGGACAGGCCGCCGTCCGGCCCCTGGGCGCGGCGCAGACCGAACTCGATCACCTCGGCCCCGGCGGCGGCGTGGCAGATGCGGGCCGCCTTGGTGGCCACCAGGGTCTGGAAGTTGACGAGGTTGAGCAGCACGGTCTCCACCAACTGGACCTCGGCCAGGGGGCCGGCGACCGTGAGCAGGGGCTCGTGGGCAAAGACCACCGTGCCCTCGGGCGGCGCCACTACCTGGCCCCGGAAGCGGAAATCACGGAGAAAATCGAGGAACCGGCCCTTGAACAGACCAAGCCCGTGGAGATAGTCGATCTCCCCTTCGGTGAAGCGCAAGCCTTCCAGGCAGTCCAGGGCCGGTTCCAGGCCGGCGAACACGGCGTAGCCGCCGCCAAAGGGGTTGGTGCGGAAGTAGAGATCGAACACCGCCGGCTTGGCGGCCATGCCTTCTTCGAGGTAACCGGCCAGCATGGTCAGTTCGTAGAGATCGGTCAGCAGGGGCGAGAGGCGCATGGGTGCTCCGAAAGGCGGTAGGAAGAGGGGGGCGGGTGATCCGACATCGGCCGTTGAGGCTGTTTGTACGGAAGATCGGTGCGTTGTTTATCTCTAGTTTAAAATATACCTCTTCCCTGGTCGTCGCAAGCCCTTTCCGTATTGGGAACGGGGGGCGGCGGTGGGGATCTTTTCCCGGCGATCGAACAGTCCTGGGCCCGAAGGTGAAACGGCACTGATTTTTACCTAAAATTGACATTATATGCGGCGATGTCTAACGTTTTTATTACAAGATGGGTGGTTCTGCCGGGCCGTCTTCCGAATTCGCGTTCTTCCGAGGCAAAATGACAATGTCACATTGTGCGCTCGGGCCGCAGTTTGTAAGACTACGGTTATTTGTTCTGTCATTTCGAGCGGTAGCGAGAAATCTCAATATCCAAGTCGATAAGATTTCTCTCTGGGGTCGAAATGGCACCACCCCGAACGGGTTCATTTTGCAAAAAGCTCTTCCGAGTCGTCATTATGGAAAAAAAGAAAAGCTGGGATGACATCCCATCGCTGGATGGACTGGAGATGGATTGGGAGTACCAATCGGCATCCTCCGGTGATAAACGATCGAACGTTCGCCTGAGGATTGCGGCCCTGGCCAAGCTGTTCGAGGTGAACGAGATATTGGTCAGGGTATTCGGCGGCAGCCAAACCCTGACGGTCCGCGTGCTGGACCTCAGCGCCGGCGGGTTGTCGCTGGGCATGCCGGTACCCCTTGAGGTCGGTCTCCTCATAACTGTGGGTTTTTTTCTCGGTCAGAGAAAAATCATCGCCAAGGCCGAAGTGCGGCATGTCCGCGAGGCCAATGGGGAGTACGTCACCGGCATCAGGTTCATCGATCTGGACAAGGAATCCGCGCAGTACATACGAGAACTGCATGGTTCTCACACCCTCCGTCACGCCCTTTGAGACCCACCTCGCATTTGCTCATCGCCAAGACTGGCAACCATCCCGAATCCCGGTGAGAACCGCCATTTTTCCGTGCAGTCGAAACGACAACGGGAAATGGCAGTTTGCAGATATACCGGAATAACTGGAAAGCACTTTGTTGAAAATACGTGTTTCTACCTATAGACAGGGGTGGCGGCGCTTCCATAGAATGAGAGCAATAAATTTGTTTCGTCGGCAAGCGTCGCCGCTTTCTGCTTTCGATCCTTTCGTGCAGGTCCGAAAGGCCGGAGGGTGGCAGAGGATTCCGGGACGGCGGCCTTTTTCTGGGCATGCCTTCTTGTTTCCCGATGAAGCTACAACAAGCAAAGGAGCGGACAATGTTCAAAAACCTGAGACTGGCAATCAAGATGATGCTGTCCTTCGGCTTGGTGGCGGTTATCACTTTAGCTCTCGGCCTGATGGGGTATTACGGGCAAGTCAAGAATAATGCCGCCATCGAAGAAATCGGGGGTGTCCGCTATCCCAGCGTCGAGAGCCTGCTGGTGATCAAGGTCAACGGCAATGAAGCCAAGGCCGCGATGCGGACCCTGCTTATTCAGGGCCTGGACAAAACCCAGCGTCAGCAGCAGTACGACACGATCAAGAAGGCCCGGGAACAATACGAGGCGGCCTGGAAGATTTACGAGCCCCTGCCCCAGACCCCCGAGGAGGCCGGGTTGTGGAAGCAGTTCGTGCCGGCCTGGCAGAAATGGCGGGAAGCCAACAATGCCTTCATGGAAGGGGCACGCAAGATCGAGGCGCTCGATTTGGGCGACCCCATGGAGTTCGGCCAGAACCTGGCCATCTTTCGGGGCGATCACTATAAACTGCTTGCCGATTTGCAGATATTGCTGAACGAAGGCAAGGTATTCGAGGGAGGGGACAGCCATGAAGCCTGCAATTTCGGCAAATGGATGCCCGCCTTTCAAAGCGCCAATCCCCAACTGCAGCAGATGCTGCGGGAAATCGGCGACTCCCATGGCAAATTCCACGGCGGCGTCAAGCAGATCAAGGCGCTGGCCGCGGCAGGCAAACTGGAAGAGGCTCGCAACGTGTACAAGACGCAAGTGGTGGCGAGCATGGAACGGACATTCGGTAAATTCAATGAGATGCGCGATCTGGCCAAAAATGCCCAGGATGTGCAGCGCGAAGCCCAACGCCATCTCCTGGTCGAGGTGCGCGAGGATCAAGCCAGGGCCAGCGAACTGCTCGACAAGCTGATCGATCTCAACTCCAAGCTGACCACGCAGGAAGTCAAGAACGCCGGCCAGATGGCTGATCGGCTCGAAACCATCAGCCTGTCGGCCGCCGGTGCCGGGGTGGTCCTTTCCCTGCTCATCGCTGTCTTGATCACCCGCGCCATTACCCAGCCCATGGCCAAGGCGGTTGGGGTGGCCGAGGAATTGAGCCGGGGCAACCTGACCGTAGCCGCCAAGGGTGACAGTCGCGATGAAACCGGCCGGCTCCTGGACGCCATGGGCACGATGGCATCCAGCCTGCGGTCGATGTTCACCGATATCGCCAAGGGGGTGGAAACCCTGGCCACCTCCTCCACCGATCTGGCGGCGGTCTCCCGGCAACTGACCTCCTCGGCCAAGGAAACGGCGGACAAGTCCGGCGCGGTGGCCGCCGCCTCCGAGGAGATGAGCGTCAACTTTCAATCGGTTTCCGCGGCCATGGAACAATCATCCAGCAATGTCAACATGATTGCCTCCTCCACCGAGGAGATGACCGCCACGGTGAACGAGATTGCCGAAAGTGCCGAAAAGGCACGGAAGATCGCCGATACCGCGGTCAAACAGTCCCAGACCGCCTCGGTCAAGATGGCGGCCTTGGGCGAATCGGCCAGCAGGATCGGCCGGGTGACCGAGGCGATCACCGAAATCTCCGAACAGACCAACCTGCTGGCCCTGAACGCCACCATCGAGGCGGCGCGGGCGGGCGAGGCCGGCAAGGGGTTTGCGGTCGTGGCCAACGAGATCAAGGAACTGGCCAAACAGACCGCCACCGCCACGGTGGACATCAAAAACCAGATCGGCGAGATGCAGGCCACCACCGCGACCACGGTGGAGGATATCGAGAAGATATCGACGGTGATCGCCGATATCAGCAACGTCATCAACGCCATCGCCACGGCGGTGGAGGAGCAGTCGGCGGCCACGGGCGAGATCGCCGGCAACATCGCCCAGGCTTCCCAGGGTATTGCCGAGGTCAACGAGAACGTGGCCCAGAGTACGGTGGTGGTGGCCGATATCACCCGTGATGTCAGTGAAATCAACAACCAGACCCGGCAGGTCGGGGAAGGCTCGGCCATGGTGCAGGCCAGTGCCCAGGGGCTTTCCGAGCTTTCGGATCAGTTGGAACGGCTGGTGAAGCAGTTCAAGGTTTGAACTCTCAAAAAAGGGGAATGTAGGCCCGAAATCCGGTGCGGTGAAAAAATATTGGTGTGCCGCCTCCGGGTTGAGTATGCTGTGATGGCGATAGAGGTGACCGCCCCCGTCGTTTCCGGCCGGCGGGCGATCCGGGCCAGGTGCGGCAAGCTGGCGGAGCCGGTAACGGAACCCCATGACAGGATCAAAAGGAAAGACCTCCATCCTCGTCGTTGAAGACGATCCTCAGTTGAGCAGCAACATGGCGTGCATCCTGAACATGGAGGGTTTCGACGTTCGGGTGGCTGCCGACGGACTTTCCGGACTGGCCATGATCCGGAAAAAACAGCCGGACCTGATTCTCTGCGACATCCTCATGCCGAGGATGGATGGGTACGCCTTCCATGAGGCCCTCAGGAACCTCCCGCATTTGGCCAAAATTCCATTTATCTATGTATCGGCGCTGAACGAGCACGCCCAGGTTCGCAAGGGAATGCTCGCCGGCGCCGACGATTACCTCACCAAACCCTTTTCCGCCGAAGAACTCCTCGCCGCCGTCGGCGCCCGCCTGAATCGGTTCGAAACCATCCGGCCGGCCTCGCGAGCGCGGGTCAAGGCAACAGCGGAACAGACGGCCCGGTTGCGGCAGATCACCCCGCGGGAGCGGGAAATTCTGCTCCTGGTGGCCAAGGGACTCACCTCCAGGGAAATTGGCGACACCTTGTTCATCAGTTATAAAACGGTGGAGGTGCACCGGGCCCGGCTGATGAAGAAATTGGGTGCCGCCAATGCCGTTTCGCTGTCCTACTGGGCGGGGCTCGCCGAGCAGATGGATTAATTCCGGAACCATGAACCACGTTCCCCTCCTGTTCCGCCTTCACCTGGGATAACGCGCCATGCCCGCACCTGCGTCCGGACAGCCGCAACCTCCACGCGAGTGGTTTGCCCCCATGGTCGGTGCCCGGATGGACCGTGTGGCCGTCTGGCCCGTCGTCGCCGCTGCCTTGGCGGTGGCGGTGTTGGTGCTCGTCGATGGGCAAAGCTCCTACGAACGGCCATTGCTTTTGCGGGGCCTCAACTTCGTGTTCGGCACCCTGGTGTCGCTGTTCATCGCCTTCTGGATCGGTCGGATATACCTGCGCCAATGCCGACCGGGTCTGCTGCTTCTGGGCTGCGGCGTCCTGTTCTGGGGACTCGCCGGATTTGCCGGGGCCTGGTTCGAGATTAAAACCCGCATCACCATCCATAATATCTCCGTCTGGCTGGCCGCTTTCTGCCATCTCACCGGGGTGGCCATCTCGATCAAGCTGCACGAAACCACGCGCAAACCGCACATCTGGCTGCCCATCGGCTATTTCGGGGTCGTGGCTGCGGTGACCTGTATCACCTTGGCCACGACGACGGATCGGCTCCCGCTTTTTTTCCTGCCCGGTCAGGGCGGGACCATGATCCGGCATCTGGTGCTCGGCTCGGCCATCGCCATGTTCGTCCTCACCGCCATGCTGTTGCGCCTGATGATGAGCCGCCAGACCGAACAGGTCTTCCCCCGCTGGTACAGTCTGGCGCTGCTGTTGTTTGCGGTCGGTCTCGTGGCCGTTTCCTTCCAGAAGGTCAACGGCAGTCTCCTGAGCTGGACGGGGCGGGCAGCGCACTACCTGGGCGGCCTGTACATGCTGGTGGCGATCTTGCGGTCGACCCACGGTTTCCGGCAGGCCGGAATGATCCTGGAACAAACCGCCGACGGGACGGTGCCGCGACTGGGCGTGGCCGCCGCGGTGGCCGTTGTCAGCGCCGCCAGCGCCGCAGCCGCGCGCCTGTTGTTCTTCCCTGACCTGGGCTCGTCCCTTTCCTATCTGACCTTCTTTCCCGCGGTTATCCTCGCCGCCTTTGTCGGCGGTTTCGGGTCCGGCATTCTCACCGTCCTGCTCTCCCTCCTGTTGGTCTTCTGGACCGAGTCCCTCGGTCTGCAAGCCTTTTCCGCCCAGGCCTACGATCTGAGGGAGTCGGCATTGTTTCTCGCCAGCGGCCTGCTGGTCGCCCTGGCGGCCAGGACGACGCATCGGGCGCAATCGCTGGCGATCCTGGCCATGGCCGAAACGCACCGGGTCTCCGAACGTGCGGCGGCGGCCGAGGCGCTGCGGGCCAGCGAGGAGCGGCTGGCCGGGGTCATCGAGGGCACCGAGGCAGGGATCTGGGATTGGTATGTCCAGACCGGAGAGGTGGTGTTCAACGAGCGTTGGGCCGGCATTGCCGGCTATACCCTGGCCGAGCTGGCGCCGGTGTCCCTCCGGACGTGGCGCGATTCAATCCATCCGGAGGATCTGCCGAAATCCGAAGCGCAGATGGCCGAGGTGTTTGCCCACACCCGGCCCTTCTTCAACATCGAATACCGGATTCGACACCGCAACGGCGGCTGGGTATGGGTGCAGGATCGGGGCAAGGTGATGGAAAGGACCGAGGCGGGCAATCCCTGGCGGCTTTCCGGTTCCCGCACCGACATCACCACCAGAAAAGGGGCGGAGGCGCAACTGGTCGCCTTGACGCGAGAGTTGCAGGCCATCCTGGAAACGGTCCCCATCGGGGTGGTGAAGGTCATCGAGCGAAAGCTGGTATGGGTCAATCGCGGCATGGAAGAGTTGCTGCTCTACCCCAAGGAGGATCTGCTGTTTCAATCCTCCGGCATTCTGTATCCTTCACGGGCGGATTATGACACCTTGGGGCAAGATGCCTATCCCCTGCTGGCCCAGGGTGGCGTGTACGAGGCCCAGCAATGGTTGTTGCGCAAGGACGGCGCGCCGATGCTTGCCAACCTCGCCGGTCGGGCCATCGATGCCGCCGATCCGAGCCAGGGGTCCATCTGGACCGTGGTGGACATCACCGAACGCAAAGTGCTGGAAGAAGCCGCGCGGGAGCGGGCGGAACTCTTCACGGCCCTCTTTGAAAAAAACAAGGCGGTCCAGTTGCTCATCGATCCCCGCGATGGCGCGGTCATCGATGCCAATGCGGCGGCGGTCGTCTATTACGGGTATGCTGCCGAGCGGTTGAAGTCGCTCAATATCGCCGACATCAACACCTTGTCGCTGGCGGAAATCCGGCAGGAAATGGCCAGAGCCGCGAAAGTCTGGGGCGCCCCTTTCCTGTTCCGTCACCGTCTGGCCTCCGGCGAACTCCGCGACGTGCACGTGTTTTCCAGCCCGATCAGGATCGGCGGGCGAACCCTGTTCCATTCCATCGTCCACGATGTCACCGAGCGGGTGCGGCTGGAAGAGGAGTTGCGGGAACACCAGGCCCTGCTCCATTCCATGACCGAGAACACCTCGGATGCCATTTACATCAAGGACCGGGAGGGGTGCTATCTGATGTGCAACACGGCGACCGCCCGGTTTCTGGGCCACGACACGGCCGCGCCAATTCTGGGCCGGGACGACCGGGACTTCTATTCGCCGGACGATGCCCGTTGGATCATGGCGGGCGATCGCCAGACCCTGGAAGCCGAGGAGGTGCGGACGTACGAGGAACATGTAACCCTGGGCGGCGTCGCCCACATCTTCCTGTCGACCAAGGGTCCGGTGCGCAACGCGCAGGGGATGATCGTCGGTCTGTTCGGCATCGCCCGCGACATTACCGAACGGAAAAGGATGGAGGAAACGCTGCGGCTGCGCGAGGTCACGCTGCGTGCCATCATCGAGAACCAGCCCGGTCTGTTGTGGCTGAAAGACGCCGACAGCCGGTTTCTCGCCGTCAACACCATGTTCGCCCAGGCCTGCGGCCGCAGCCATCCGGAAGAGGTGGTCGGGAGAACCGACTTCGATATGTGGCCGCCGGACCTTGCCGACCGGTACCTCGCCGACGACAAGGCGGTCCTACAGTCGGGCAAGCCCCTGGTGGTCGAAGAACTCATCCGCGATCAAGGGATCAAAAAATGGTTCGAGACCTTCAAGACGCCGATTTTCAACAGCCAGGGGCAGGCCATCGGCACGACCGGCTATTCCCATGACATCACCGAGCGCAAACGGGCGGAACACCTGATTCGGGAAAACGAGGAGCGGCTGTCGGCGGCGACGACCGCGGCCAATCTCGGCATTTATTCCTATGCCTTCGACGGCAGCCATGCCTACTTCTCGCCCGAGTTTCTGGCCTTGACCGGGTTGTCGGCCGAAGTTGTGCCGCAAATGGAGGCGGAGGGGGTGATGCGGACCATTCATCCCGACGACGAGGCCGATTTTTCCGCCCGACTCAAGGCCGCGAAAGATCACGATGGGCCGGGCATCCTGGATCACGATTACCGGATCGTTCGTCCCGATGGCGAGGTGCGCTGGTTGCGCATCGCCGGCCGCACCATCTTCGCCGGCTCCCTGGATGGGGAGTATCCGCAGCGGGCCATCGGCATCGTCCAGGACATCACCGAGCGCAAACGGATCGAGCAGGAGCTGCAACGATCGAGAGAGACCGCGGTTGCCGCCGATGCGGCCAAGAGCAAGCTCCTGGCCACCGTGGCCCATGAATTTCGTACCCCGCTCAGCCTGCTGCGAAGCAGCCTCGACATTCTCGACCGGTACGGCGAGCGCCTCAGCGAGGCCCAGCGGAACGAACAGAACCGCTACATCCGCAGCGCCGCGCGGCAACTCAGCAACCTGGCGGATACGGTTCTGACCTACCGGACCATGGAAAAAGACGTCTGGCATGGCAAGACCGAGCCCTGCGCCATCGGCGAGTTGTGCCGGGCCATTGCCGCCGAAACCCGGGCCGCCTGGGCGGGCGGGCACGATTTCAGGGTTGCCGTCGGCCCGGAATGCGGCACACTGCTGGTCGACACCAGCCTCTTTCGGCGGGTTCTGGAAAACCTGCTCGCCAACGCCTTCCAGTACACGCCGCCGGAAGGCACGGTATCCCTGGATGTACGCCGCGACGGCGACTCGCTGCGGGTGGTGGTCGCCGACCAGGGCATCGGCATGGAAGCGGAGGACCGGGCCCATGTGTTCGATTCCTTCTACCGCGGCCGCAACGTGGGCCAACGACGGGGCATGGGCCTGGGGTTGAGCATTGTCCGCGATGCCTTGCACCGGATGAACGGGACGATTGCCCTGACTAGCGAGGCCGGCCGGGGCACCACCGTGGCGATCACCCTTCCCTGGCGGGAGGCGGACGAATGAGCACCACGACGGTGTGGCGGTCAACGCCATGCGGCTGGAGCCCGCCGCTCCTCCGCCCGGGCGAATCGTCTGCAATCCGTCAACCCGTACCACCACACCGGAGGACGATATGCATGCCGAATCCGTGACCGGGGGATTGAGCACCGCCGACCGGGAAGAAACACTGCTGCAGATCGTCAGGGAGCTGACGGTCGAGCTGCATCCCGGAGCCGGCCAGCCCCTGCACCTGACCCTGGACAGTTCCCTGGACCGCGACCTCGGACTGAACAGCCTGGCCCGGATGGAGCTGCTCAACCGGCTGGAGCGGGCGTTCGGCCTTTCCCTGTCCGAGCAGGTGCTGGCCACGGCGGAGAGCCCCCGGGACCTGCTGCTTTATCTCGCCGCCGCCAAGACCGCCGGTCCTGTGGTCGCGACCGTGGTGGCGGCCCCGATCCAGGCGGAGGACGCCGCCGATCTCGCCCCCCCCACCGCCGAGACCCTGGTGGCGGTGCTCGCCCATCATGTCCGTTGCCATCCCGATCGCGTTCACCTGATCTTCGAGCCGACCGCCGACGAGAGCCACCCCCTGACCTACGGGGAACTGGACGAGGGCGCCCGCAGGCTGGCCGCCGGCTTGCAACGGCACAACCTCGATCCGGGCGAGACCGTGGCCATCATGCTGCCCACGGGCCACGACTATTTCTTCGCCTTTTTCGCGATCCTGCTGGCCGGCGGCATCCCGGTGCCGCTCTATCCCCCGGCCCGCCCCACCCAGATCGAGGAGCATTTGCGGCGGCACCGGGGTATTCTGCGCAATGCCGGGGCCCGCATCCTGATCACCGTGGACGAAGTCAAGACCGTGGCCGCGCTCCTGAAGGCCCAGGTGGAAACGCTCGCCGTGGTGGAGACGGTGGCGCAACTCAACGGCCGGGTCGAGGCCTGCATCCCCATGCCCGTCCAGACCGGCGACATCGCCTTCATCCAGTACACCTCGGGCTCCACCGGCGATCCCAAGGGGGTGGTCCTCACCCACGCCAACCTCCTAGCCAACATCCGGGCCATGGGCCGGGTCACCGAGGTGACCCCCGCCGATGTCTTTGTCAGTTGGCTGCCGCTCTACCACGACATGGGGTTGATCGGGGCCTGGCTGGGCAGCCTCTACTTTGGCTGCCGCCTGATCGTCCTGCCGCCGCTTGCCTTCCTCGCCCGGCCCGAGCGTTGGCTGTGGGCCATTCATCAGCATCGGGGCACGCTCTCGGCCTCGCCCAACTTCGGCTACGATTTCTGCTGCCGCCGGCTGCGCGACGAGGTGCTCGAAGGCCTCGACCTCGGCTCCTGGCGGCTGGCCTTCAACGGCGCCGAGCCGGTCAGCCCCGCGACCATCATTGATTTTGCCCGCCGCTTTGCCGCCTACGGCTTTGCGCCCACGGCCGCGGCCCCGGTCTACGGCCTGGCTGAATCCTCGGTGGGGCTCGCCTTTCCGCCGCTCCACCGGGGGCCGGTGATCGACCGGGTGCGCCGCGCTGCCCTGGTCGAGGCGGGCCGGGCCGAACCCGCCCCGGAAGACGACGCGCACGTCTTGCGCTTCGTCTCCTGCGGCCGACCCCTGCCCGGTCACCAGATCCGGATCGTCGACGAAGCCGGCCGGGAGCTGCCCGACCGGCGCCAGGGCCGGTTGCAGTTCAAGGGGCCTTCGGCCACCGGCGGCTACTTCCGCAATCCGGAAAAAACCCGGGCCCTGTTCCAGGGCGACTGGCTCGACACCGGCGATCTGGCCTACAGCGCCGACGGCGAGGTCTTTCTCACCAGCCGGGTCAAGGACATCGTCATCCAGGGCGGTCGCAACATCCATCCCCATGAACTGGAGGAGGCGGTGGGCAACCTGACCGGCGTCCGGAGGGGGTGCGTGGCGGTGTTCGCCAGCCCGGACCCCGACACCGGCACCGAGCGGCTGATCGTGCTGGTCGAGTCGCGGCAGCGGGACGAGGCGGCCCTCCGGGAACTGCGCGTCCGCATCGTCAACCTGGCCGTCGACCTGTTGGGGTTGCCGCCGGACGAGGTGGTGCTCGGTCCTCCGGGCACGGTGCTCAAGACATCAAGCGGCAAGATTCGGCGGGCCGCCTGCCGGGAAATGTTCGAGCAGGGGACCATCGGCCGGCCCGGCCGCTCCCTCTGGCTGCAACTGGTCCGCCTGACCCTGGCGGGGGCAGGGCCGCAACTGCGCCGGCTGGCGCGCCGGGGCGGCGACCGGCTCTATGCGGCGTACTGCTGGCTGCTGTTCGGCCTGCTCGGGTTGCCGCTCGGGCTGCTGGTTTTCCTGCTGCCTTCGGTGATGGTGCGCTGGCGGGCGGTCCGGCAGGGGCTGCGCCTGATCGTCTTCCTTTCCGGCACCCGAATGACCGTGCACGGCCTCGACCATTTGTCGGCCGACCAACCGCTGATCCTGGTCGCCAATCACGCCAGCTACCTCGACAGCCTGATCCTGGCGGCGATTCTGCCGGTGCCGGTGCGCTTTGTCGCCAAGGCCGAACTGGCCAACCGATTTCTGGTCCGTACCCTGCTGGCCCGGCTGGAGACCTTGCTGGTCGAGCGGTTCGACGCCGCCAAAGGCGTGGAGGATGCCCGCCGGATCGCCGAATTCGCCGCCGCCGGAGCCTGGCCGCTGTTTTTCGCCGAGGGCACCCTGCAACGGATGACCGGCCTGCTGCCCTTTCAGATGGGCGCCTTTGTGGTCGCCGCCGAGGCCGGGGTCCCGGTGGTGCCGGTGACCATTCGCGGCACCAGGAGCAAGCTTCGGGGCGACTCCTGGTTCCCCCGCCCAGGGCCGGTGAGCGTGTGGTTCTCGCCCCCGATCATGCCGATTGGCAGCGACTGGAGCGGGGCTGTCCGGCTGCGCGACGCGGTCCGGGCCGAGATCCTGCGCCACTGCGGCGAACCGGACCTGGCCGGTCAGTACACCTCGCTGACCCAAATGGATCTGCCGCGGCCGGTGCGATAGGGGATGACCTGAATAAGCCGCTTTGAGAAAAATCCCCGGTTCTCGTCCCGCGCTGGAGCGGATCGGTACGGTTACACCTTGAACCGACCGGTGACGCGCTGAATAGAGGGGGGCTGTCTCGAGGTGAGAATAGGTGTTTTGGCCAGGGGGAGGCTGAAAAAGGACGGTGCGGGAGGGGGCAGGGGACCCCGGCAGCCAGGGGAAGGTGCCTGGATGCCGGGATGATGGCAGTTGGTTTACCGGCAGGGGACCACTTTGCGGAAACTGTCCTTGGTCCAGATCATCTGGCCGTCCGGAGTCTTGCCGTCGGCCTTCCATTTGTCGATCACCTGAAGGCAGTAGGAGCCCATGTTGATGGTCTCCGGTTCCTTCTGGCTCGGGGTATCGCCGCCGATGCGCATCAGCTCGGGATTGGTCGACTGGTAGCTGGGGGCGATGGTGGCCGCGCCGCAGCCGGCCAGGGTGACGGCGACAACCGCGTAGACAAAAAACGCACAGAGCTTGTTCATGGTCCGTTCTCCTTAAAAAAATGATTGTTGATGGTTTTGCAACCAGCAGTGCCTATTTTGCGTCTCGATACGACAGATGGGCCTTGGGCGAACCGGTGGAGGCGCGCTGTCAGCCAGGGTGAAATGTAATGGGCCCCGGCCGTTTGCGAAAGTTTTTTTTCATCGGCCGCCCCGCACCCGTTGCCCTGCGGGCCGGTTCTCTTACCGCACGTTGCCCAGCGGCCGGTTTCCTTCCCTGATTCGTTCCAACTGATCGTCCAGATCGTCGATTTCGCGCTGCCAGTAGTGGCGCGTGCCGAAATCGGGCACCACGATGGTGGACCCGTCCTCGACCACCTGATGGGCGCACCAGGCCGAGTAATGGATGAAGCGCATGGCCCGCAGGGGTTCGATCAGACGGAGGCTGCCGCGGTCGAAGGGCCGGAAGGTCTCGTAACCCTCGAGCAGCAGGTCGGTTTCGACAAAGGCATCCTCCAGGGTTCCCGGCAGGAGCATCCAGAAATCCTGTACCGGCGGTCCGACGACCATGTCGTCGAAATCGATGAGGAAGAACGACTCGCCGGGACGGTGGATCAGGTTGCCGGCGTGGCAGTCGCCGTGAATCCGGATGGCCTCGCGGTCGGCGAACAGCGGGGTAATGGTGTCGATGAGTTGGGCGGCGATTCGGGTATACGCCCCGATCAGGTCCTCGGGCACCAGCCCGCTTTGCCGGATGTAGGCCACCTGGGCCGCGGTGGTCACCCCCGGGTGCAGCCGGTTCCTGGCCTGGGGCGTCCGGTGCGCTCCCACCAGGTGCATCCGTCCCAGCAACATGCCCACGGCCAGCCACTGCTCGTCGGTGAACTCGTCGACACACCGGCCGCCCTTGCGCGGAAACACGGCAAAATACATCGAGTCCATCCGGCCGAGGGTGCCGCCCTGGCGCAAGGGGAGCGGTGCGATCACCGGGATCTCTGCCGCCGCCAGTTCCAGGAGAAAATCGTGCTCATCCTGCAGGGCCTGGGGCGTCCAGCGGCCCGGCCGGTAGAACTTGGCCACCAGGCCGTTGCCCTCCCTGTCTTCCAGCTCAAAGACCCGGTTGATATAGCTGTTGTAGGGCCGGCAGAGATTGGTGCAGGCCACGCCCAGGGCCGCCTCCACCGCGTCGAGGACGCGTTCGGGCGTCAACCCGTGAAAGGCGGGGTGGAGCGGATGTCGGTCCAGGTTTTCCGGTGCGGTGTTCATCTGGCTGTTCTCCCGTTCAATCCTGCAAATAGTCCCGGCCCCAGTCGCACATCATTTCCAGGACCGGGGTGAGGCTGCGCCCCTTGGCGGTCAGCGAGTACTCCACCTTGGGCGGTACCTGCGGGTAGACCTCGCGATGGACCAGGCCGTCGGCCTCCAGTTCGCGCAACTGCTGGGTGAGCATCTTTCGGGTGGTTTCGACGAACTGCCGCTGGAGATCGGAAAAGCGCATGGTTTCGCGGGCCAGGTGCCAGAGGATGGAGGCCTTCCATTTGCCGCCGACCACCGCCAGGGTGACGTCGATGCCGCATTTGTATCCCTTCTCCCGATACACCAGGATGCCCTTGCCGGTTTGCTCCGAGGGGGGCTCCCCGGAATGGGCGTTTATTGTTCCCTTTTGGATACTACGTTCACTCATTGGTACTACGTTCCGTAAAAGTGCGTTATTGACGTGGTGCAACCTATGGCGCATTATAGGCGACACGATGGCAAAAGGGAAGGACAACGTCAATCACACATCAAGGAGAAGTACATGAAAGTCGTCGCATTCAACGGCAGTCCCAACGCCAAGGGCAACACCTGGCACGCGCTCAAGATGGTGACCGATGAACTGGAAAAGGAAGGAATCGCCACCGAGATCGTCCATGTCGGCAACAAGGCGGTCCGGGGCTGTCTGGCCTGCGGCCAGTGTTTCAAGAACAGAAACGAGCAGTGCATCCAGACCGAGGACCCGGTCAACGAGTGGATTCAGCTCATGAAGACGGCCGACGGCATTCTCATCGGCTCGCCGGTCCATTACTCGGCCATTGCCGGCACCATGAAATCGTTCCTCGACCGGGCCTTTTACGTCACCGGCTGCAACGACAGCATGCTGCGGCATAAGGTCGGCGCCGCCGTGGTGGCGGTGCGCCGTTCCGGCGGCCTGCCCACCTTCAATCAACTCAACAACTTTCTCTGTTATTCCGAGATGCTGATCCCGACCTCCAACTACTGGAACGTGATCCACGGCGCCCGGCCGGGCGAGGTGGTCAAGGACGAGGAAGGCGGCCAGATCATGCGGGTGCTGGGCAAGAACATGGCCTGGCTGCTGCGATTGGTCGAGCACGGCAAGGGCGCCATCGCGCCGCCGGAGAAGGAAAGCAAGGTGTGGATGAATTTCATCCGCTGAGGGGTGATCGCCCAGGGACTGTGGCGATTGCGCCGGGAGTTTTCTTGTCATCTCGACCGCAGGGAGAGAGCTCAACCGGAGAGGCCACGCCGGACCGGAGAGATTTTTCCCTGCCGGTCGAAATGCCAGCCGAAAGGGCTCGCCATTTCTGGATTCATATCGCGGGCATGGCCCGCTCCTACGCCCCGTTGGGCCTACGGGGTAGGAGCGGGCCATCCCCGCGAAAAAGCTCGATCTTGGGTGGCTCTCCCTTTCCAAAGCAAAGGCTTTCCGGCTATTGCCTTTATATGACCGCACATCAGGCCCGGGGCGGGCGCGTTTGATGGTTCCCGCGCTGGAGCGGGGGAACCCTCGTGTAAGGAGGAGTATGAAAACATTGATCGTCTATTGGCATCCGGAACCCCAGAGCTTCAACCACGCCATGTTCGAGACGGCCATCGCGGCCTTGACCGGTGCCGGTTGCGAGGTGCGCACCTCGGACCTGCATGCCATGGCCTTTGATCCGGTCTCCGGACGTGCCAATTTCACCACCGTCAAGGATCCGGACTATCTCAAGCCGCAATTGGAGGAAATCCACGCCACCGAGCACCAAGGGTTTAGCGAGGTCCTGGAGTCGGAAATGCAAAAGCTCGAATGGTGCGATCTGATGATCTGGCAGTTCCCCCTGTGGTGGTTCTCCGTGCCGGCGGTGCTCAAGGGGTGGGTGGACCGGGTCTTTGCCATGGGCCGAACCTACGGCGGCGGCCGGATTTACGAGACCGGCGTGTGCACGGGCAAGCGCGCCCTCCTCTCGCTGACCACCGGCGGCGCCGAGGAACATTACCGGCCCGGCGGGTTCAACGGCGACATGGGCGGCATCCTCAGGCCCATTCATCGCGGCATGTTGCAGTTCGTCGGCTTTGACGTCCTCGCGCCGCAGATCGTCTATGGCCCGGCGCACATGGACGACCGACAGCGAGCCGGCGAGCTGGAGCGCTATCGCCGCCGTCTGGCGCACATCGCCGATGAATCGCCCCTCCAGGTGGGGCATTATTCCTAACTCGCCGCTTTCAGGAACAATCCGCGGCATCCAAAGAACGACAACCGATTGCCCGACAGCACTGTCAACGGGCGAAAACAAGGAGATCGAAGATGGAATTACAGCAAGCCATAGTGACCAGACGCAGCATTCGCAGGTTCACCGAGGAAGCCGTTACCAACGAGGAATTGCGGCAGATTTTCGAGGCGGTGCGCTGGTCCCCTTCCTGGGCCAACACCCAGATCTGGGAATTCGTCGTGGTGCGCGAGCGAGAGTTGATCCACAAGGTGACCGAGACCTATAAGATGGCCAAGGGGACCAACCCTGCGACCAATTGTTCCCGTGCCGCTTCCGCTCTCATCGTCGTTTGCGCAAAGACAGGGGTTTCCGGCTGCTATGACGGCAAGGAGACCACGAAATACGCCAACTGGTTCATGTTTGACCTGGGCATCGCCACCCAGACGCTTTGCTTGAAAGCGCACGAACTGGGCCTGGGAACGGTCGTCGTTGGCCTCATTGATCACGATGCCTGCAAGCAGTTGATCGCCCTGCCCGACGGTTACGAAGCGGTCGCCGTGATCCCCATCGGCCGTCCTGCGGTGGAACCGAAGGCGGGGCCGCCGCGGAAGGCGGTCGCCGGCATGGTCCATCTCGACAGGTTTGGCAACAAGCTGTTTTGAAGCGGGTTTATGAGGACGGTGTGGGTCCCGGTGACGGCGTCATGCCGGGGTGCGGATCTTTTCCTGTCGGCGAAGCGGCCGACAGGTTGTTTTTACCCTGAGAGGAAGGCATTGTGAGAGTATTGATTATGACCGGCAGTCCCAACAAAGACGGCTTGACAGCAGCATGCGGTGATACCGCGGCCCAGGGGGTCAGGGACGGAAAAGGGGAGGTCGTGGCGGTCCGGCTCAACGACCTGAACATCGCCAGATGCCAGGCCTGTAATAATGGTTGGGGGAGTTGCCGGGAAAAAGGAAGGTGCCAGGTCGCGGACGATTTCCAGGGCTTGCAGCAACAAATCAACGAGGCCGATGGGTTGGTGGTGATCACGCCGGTGTATTGGTGGGATATGAGCGAAGCGGCCAAGGCGCTGTTCGATCGGTTGCGACGCTGTGCCGCCATGAAGGAGAACAACGGGGTCCAGGGCAAACCGTTCGTTTGCATCGCGGCCGCGGGCGGCACCGGGGTCGGCACCATCAACTGTCTCGCCTCCATGGAGAGGGTGTTCCTGCACCTGAACAACCTGCAATTCTTTGACCTGAGCCATGCCATGGGCGATTTCATCGGCGTGACCCGGAAAAATCGAAGCTACATGCTGGCGGCCATCAGGGCGGCCACCGAACAGATGACCAGGGAACGTCCGATACCTATTGCTCGATGAAAAGGCGGCAGATCGGCTGAAGAGATCCTCATCCCGGCTATTACGATGGTTCCCACGCTGGAGCGTGGGAACCATCGTACGGACCGCCCTTTTGGTAGCGATCATGCCGCGTCTTTCAGCTTTTCGGCGATCCAGACCTTGACGAGGGCCTGGCGCGTAATCCCGAGTCGCTTGGCTTGCTTATCGAGCCCTTCCACGACCCAGGAAGGGAAATCGATATTAACGCGCTTGATTTCTTGATTGACCCGCCGCGCTTGGGCAAAATCCAACTCCCCGGTCAAATCTTCGCCCGATTCGAATTTTTCGTCAAATTCCCGCGCTTTCATAGTATGCCACCTCTTTTTCCCGTGAACGACGGACCGAGATGATCCGAAGAGAATCGCCACGATAGGTAATCACCGCCGACCAGTGTTTCGTGCCGATCTTGCCCACAACGAGACATCGACCTTCATCTTCAACGGTCTTGGCTGGGATTTCCAATAAATCCCAATCGTCCCACAGACTTTGCGCCTCAGTGAAATCTATTCCGTGTTTCTGTCTGTTGACTGCGCTCTTTTCGGCATCGAATTCGAATTTCATGACTTTATGGTATAATATCTATACTGTTTTGATGCAAGAAAAGTGAGTGATGATGACAAAAGATCTTCGTGCACAATGAAAAAATTGCATAGTCAAAGATGCGTTGCGTCGTGCAGGTAGGGCGCAAACAGTCAGGATCGGTTGCGTGGTCGGACTTATTCCGAGCGCAGGGCCTCCAGCGGGTCGAGCAGGGCGGCCTGGCGGGCGGGCAGGATCGAGGCCAGGATGCCGATGACCATGGCCAGCAGCTCGGCCAGGATCACGAAGCTCCAGGGGGTATGCACCGGCAGCAGCGGCACGAAGGTGTGAATGAGGGCGGCGCAGGCCAGGCCGCCCACCAGCCCGGCCGCGCCGCCCAAGGCCGCCAGCAGGGTGCCTTCGAGCAGAAAAAAGAGCAGAATCCGCGACCGGGTGGCCCCGATGGCCCGCAGCAGGCCGATCTCGCCGGTCCGCTCCCGTACCCCGATGGTCATCACCGTGAAGATGCCCACGCTCCCCACCAGCAAGGAAATCCCGCCCAGGGCGCCGACGGCCGCAGTGAGCATGCCCAACACCGAGCCGAGCACGTCGAGCATCTGCTGCTGGGTGGTGATGGTGAAATCCTCTTGGCCGTGGCGGGCGAGCATCAGCCGCTTGATCGCGGCCACCATCTCCTCGGCATCGGCCCCTTCCCGGTAGAGGATGTCGATTTCCATCAGGCCGTCGCGATTGAACAGGTCCAGGGCCCGCACCGCCGGAATATAGACCGTGTCGTCCATGTCGAAACCGAGGATCTGGCCCTTGGACTCCATCACCCCGATCACCCGGGTCGGCTGGTTGCCGATCTGGACCCGTTCGCCCAGGGGATTGCGGTCCGGGAAGAGTTCGTGGCGCACCTTGTGGCCAAGAACGACAAAGGGCCGGGCAGTGCGGGGATCGTCCGGCGGCAGGAAACGACCGCTCTGCACCTGCATGCGAAAGGCCCGGTCCATCTCCGGGCCGACGCCGTAGGTGGTGATCCGCCGGGTGCGGTTGCCGGCCTTGACCTCGACATTGCCCTGGACCATGGGCACTGCCGCCGAAACCCCCGGCAACTGACGCAGGGCCTCGGCATCCTCCAGGGTGAGGAGCCGCTCCGAGCCGATCACCCCCAGGGAGGCGCCCATGGTGCTCACCTTGCCGGGATTGATCGCGATCAGGTTGGTGCCGAACTGGGTGAACTCGGCGAGGACAAAGCGCTGCAACCCCTCGCCCATGGAGGTGAGCAGGATGACCGCGCCGATGCCCACCGCGATCCCCAGACCGGTGAGAAAGGAATGGAGCCGCTTCGACCGGATGGAGGTGGTGATGAACTGGACCTGATCGCGGATGTCCATGGGAGGATGGTTAGGCGGTTAAGTGTTGAGGTTGCGTAGAGCTTTTTCGCGGGCATGGCCCGCTCCTACCCCGCATGTACACCCAGTGGGGCGTAGGAGCGGGCCATGCCCGCGATATGAAATCAGAAATTTGATCGCAAGTTTTCCTTCTTCGCCTTGGCCCGCCAATCTGGTCCCCGGTCTGCCGGTCAGTGGCGGGCCAGGGCGGCGATGGGGTCGAGCCGCGCCGCCCGCCGCGCCGGCAGGAGCGAAAAGATGAGGCCGGTGCCGAGCGCCGTGCCCAGGGCGGCGCCGATGGCCCAGGGCGGCGGCGTGGTCTGGAGGGTGGGGTAAAACTGGACGGTGAGCCAGGAGCCGGCGAAGCCCAGGGCCAGCCCGATCAGGCCGCCGATGGCTGAGAGCAGCAGGGCCTCGGTGACGATCAAGAGCATGATCTGCACCTGTCCGGCGCCCAGGGCCTTGATCAGGCCGATTTCGGCGGTGCGCTGGGCCACGGCCATGAGCATCACGTTCATGATCAGGATGCCGGCCACCACCAGGCTGATCCCGGCGATCCCGGCCACGGTCAGGGTCAGCACCCGGAGGATCTTGTCGAAGGTGGCCAGGACCGAATCCTGGGTGATGATGGTCACGTCCTCCTCGCCGTAGTGGCGCTTGGCGATGGTGGTCTTGATGTGGGTTTTCAACCGGTCGATCACGTCCAGGTCCCTGGCCTCGACCAGGATGCGGAACAAACCCTCGGTGTTGAGCAGCATCTGGGCAAAGGCCACCGGCACCACCACCAGTTCTTCGGTGTCCAGGCCGAGCGAACGGCCCTCGGAGCCGAGGATGCCGATTACCCGGCAGCGAAAGCCGCCCAGCCGCACCAGTTCGCCCAGGGCGTTCTGCTGGCCGAACAACTCCCGGTGGACCTTGGCGCCGAGGACGCAGACCGGCCGGGCAACCTCCATGTCCTCCTCGGGAAGAAAGGCGCCGCGCTCGATCCTGAGATGGTGCACTTCCAGCAGGGACCCGGTGGACCCCAGCAGCGGCACCTGCCGTTCCTTGCCCCGCCAGGAGATGTTCATTTCGCCGATATTGAGGGGGGCGATCCGGCGGACCGTGTCGTCCCGCACCAGGGCCCGGGCATCGCTTAGGGTGAGATCGCGGGGGGTCTCGCCCACCAGGGTGGCCGGAGTGTTGCTGGCGGTCTCGGCCCGACCGGGGATGACGATAACCAGATTGGTGCCCAGCGAGGCGAACTGGTCGACGATGTAGAGCCGGGCGCCGTTGCCGATGCCGGTGAGCAGGACCACCGCCGCCACGCCGATACTCATCGCCAGCAGCATCAGCAGGGTGCGGACCCGGTTGCTGCCCAGGCTCATCAGGGCAAAGGCGATGGCGTCGACGGGCCGCACGGGTTACCCTCGCCGGGTGTCGCTGGCGATGCGGCCGTCCACCACCCGGATGTGGCGCCGGGCCCGCTCGCCGATCTCCGGGTCGTGGGTGACCACCACCAGGGTGAGGCCGTCCCGGTTCAACCGCTCCATCAGGTCGATGATCTCAGCGCCGGAATGGCGGTCGAGGTTGCCGGTGGGCTCGTCGGCCAGCAGGACCGTCGGCCGGTTGATCACCGCCCGGGCGATGGCCACCCGCTGGCGCTGGCCGCCGGAGAGTTCGTCCGGACGGTGGTGGCGCCGGTCGGCAAGGCCAAAGGCCTCGATCAGCGGGCTGCTGCGTTCGCCCCGTTCCCGGCGGCCCACCCCGGCCAGGAGCAGGGGCAGTTCGATGTTCTGTTGGGCGGTGAGGCGGGGGATGAGGTGGAAAAACTGGAAGATGAAGCCGATGGTGCGGGAGCGGGTGGCGGCCAGTTGCCGGTCGTCCAGGCTGGTGACGTCCTGGCCTTCGAGCAGGTAGGTGCCGCTGTCCGGCGTGTCGAGCAACCCCAGGGTGTTGAGCAGGGTCGACTTGCCCGAGCCCGATGGCCCCATGATCGACAGGTACTCGCCCGGTTCGATGGTCAGCGACACCCGGTCCATGGCCCGCACCTCCTGGCCGCCCACGGTGAAGACGCGGCTGACCTCGCGCAGTTCGATCATTTCTTCGCCGCCGCGTCCTTGGGTTGCTCTACCGCGACCAACACCCCGTCGGCCAGGCCCTGGCGGTCGATGGAGGTGACCACCACCTCGCCCTTGGCCACCCCGGAACGGACCTCGGTGAACTTCCAGTTGGCCAGCCCGGTTTCGACCTTCTGCCGGTGCAGCCGCTGGGTTTTCGTCTCCAACCGATAAACCGCGCCGTCGCTCAGCAGGGCCTCGGTGGGGATGCGCACCACCTCGGGCCGGGTGTCGAGGATGATCTCGACGTCGGCGCTGTAGCCGGCCAGCAGGTTGACCGGCGCCTGCTCGCCGAAGTCGGCCTCGATTTCCACGGTGCGCGCCTGCTTGGCCAGTTCGAGCACATAGGGCGAGATGGACCGCACCCGGCCGGGAAAATGCTGCTTGGGGAAGGCGTCGAGGCTGATCCGCACCGCCATGTCCGGCCGGATCTGGGCGGCGTCGATCTCGTCGATGGGCGCAGCCACATAGAGGGAATCCATGTTGATCAGGTCCACCGCCGGCAGGGTGGCGATCCCCGGCGGCGAGGGGGTCAGGTATTCGCCGACCTCGCCGTTGACCTCGGCCACGATGCCGTCAAAGGGCGCAATCAGCACGGTCCGCTCCAAGGTGGCGGTGGCCGCCTCGATCCGGGCAGCAGCCACCGCTCGCCGGGCAATGGCCGCCTCGCAGGCCGCCCGTTTGGCCCGGGCCGCGGCCTGGGCCTCGTCGTAGGCGGATTCCGAGGTGGCGCGGGTCTTGCGCAAATCGGACTGGCGTTCGGCCTGCTTCTGGGCGAGATCGGCCAGCAGACAGGCCTCGCGGACCGCGGCCTCGGCGGCGATCGCCTCGCTTTTCGCCAGATGCAGCTCGGCCTGCAAGTCGTCGTTCCACAGGGTCAACAGCACCTGGCCGGCCTTGACCGTGTCGGCCTTGCGGACATTGAGGGTCGCGATCCGGCCGCCGATGGCCGGGGTGAGATTGGCCCGGAGCCGGGCCTTGACCGTGCCGGCGCGGGTGTTGGCCACCGTGGCCTCCACCGGGCCGCTGTCCACGGTCTGCACCGTCACCTTGAGGGGGATTTCCCTGGTCAGATAGCGATAGCCGGCAAAAAGGGCGATGGCCAGCACCGGCAGCACAAACAGATATTTTTTGTTCACGGGTTTCCGGGGTAGTGAAAGGCGGAGGGGAAACGAAGAGACGTCCTTGGCGGTCGTCCCGACGACACGGCCGGAGGCGCGGTTCCGCGACCCGCTCCAGGGGGTACAACCGCCAACAAACAAACAACCTACTGTCTAAAAAGAATCCCGAGAAAAAACAAAGAAAATTTCCTTGTTTCCGTGGTCGATGATGGCCGGTGTCCCGCCGACCCCCAAATCATCGGCGACCCGCATGTCCCCGCCCGATCACCATGATTGCGAGCTTGTTCTCGGTCGAAACGGCAACAGCCTTCACGGTTGCGGGGTTGTGGTCAGCCGCCAGATCTCGCCGGCATCGATGGCCACATACAGGGCCTTGTCCGGTCCCTGAACCAGTGAGCGCATGCGCGCCGGCGGCATCCCGCCGACCGTGATCGTGCCGGTCGTTTTGCCAACCCCGTCGATCTGAAGCATCTCGATGCGCTCCCCCCGCAGGAAACCCACCGCCAGCCCTCCGTCCCATGCCTGCCACTGGACGCCGCTCAGAAACACACATGACCCCATGCCTTCGGAGACACCGTTGTTGGTCCAGGAAGGTCGCAGGGCCTCGGGAAATTTGTCGAGATCGGTCATCGGCGTGGGCGTGCCGTCACGCTTGTTCGAGGTGTAACCGCAGTAATTGCTGGCGCAGGCGACCCCGGCCTCCGGTTTCGGGTCCCAGCCGCCATTGCCGCCGGCCGCCAGCGGGGTGACTTCATCGGTATGTCGCGGCCCGTGCTCGCAGGCAAAGGGCTGGCCGCTGCCGGGGCGGAAGGCAATGCCCTGCACATTGCGATGGCCAAAGGTGAAGATGCGGGGATCGCCTCCGGCCGGGGTCTTGTTCCCCGGCGCGGGGTTGCCGTCGCCATCGATGCGCAAGATCTTCCCGCCCAGGCGGCCGAGATCCTGCGGCAGGGGGCCGTCGTGGTTGTCGCCGGTGGTTACGTACAGGAAGCCGTCGACAGGGCTGAAGCGAAGCCGGCCGCCGCTGTGGGTTCCGGCTCCGCCCCAGAAGTTGGCGGTCTTTTTGTAAGCGATATCGGCGACAAGGTCCCTTCGGTTGCCGACCGTGGTATATCCGGCATCGACGGTGAGGCGGACGACACGGTTGGCTGGCGCATTACCGGGATTGGAGGCCATGTAGACATAAACCGAGCGGTTGGCGGCGAATTGCGGATCGACCGCCACCCCGAGCATGCCGCTCTGGCCCTGGCAGAAGAAATCGTCGGCCACGACGGCAGCGCCGGCGGCGCCGAACAGGTGGCGAACAATGCCGTTGGCCAGGCGCACCGAAAGGCCCCGGCATTTTTCGGTGAACAACATCGCCCCGTCGGGCGTGAAGGCCAGATCCCAGGGGGCCCGCAGCCCGGACATCAGGACCGTGCGGACCAACGCGGGTTGGTCGGTCGGTCGGGTGGCCGTGGCCGTGGACACGGATCGGGCGTCGCTGCCATCGGCACCGATCACGGTCAGGGTGATCGTGCCCGCTGCCACCAAAAACCAGGTCATGACTCGCTGCATGGCGATTGCCCTCCCGAAGGGTTGAAAAAAGATCGTTTTTTGTCGTGCGAAGTCGAAGAGCCAGACATCTGTGCCCGCACCGGCCCCGCCATGGCCGTCATCTCGACCGTCAGGGAGAGATCTCGCTCCAGGAGTCCGCAGCATGATGAACAATGCCGATTGCTTGAAAGCGTGAGGCCGGTTGAAGATCAGTGGGAATCAGATTTTTTTTTAGGTGCGTAAGGTGGATTACGTATATGATGGAGCCACGGGCATCGTATCCCCTGCCTGCAGGAAAAACGGCAGCGGCCACGACGTCTTGCCCGGGCTGGATCAAGACCGCACCCAGAGGCCATGATGGAAAAAAACAATCAACCGAACGGACCGAATCAACCCTCCTCACCCGCACCGGTTGCCGGGCGGCGGTTCGGCGACGGCATTCGGGAAAAACTGATCGCGATTTTTGTCGTGATCAAGGTGTTGCCCCTGATTGCCCTGGCGGCATTTGCGGCCAGGCAGATCGGGGGGTTAGGCGACACCTTCAAGGACAAGTCCAACGAGATGGTGGCGAATACCAAAAACCTGGTCAGTGAGACCGGGACGCTCGCCACCGAAAGCTCCATTGCCGCCCTCGATCTCAAGTCGCGGGAGAGCATCGAACGGCTCACCGTCGATATCGCCGCGGCGGTGGCCGATTTCCTCCACGCCCGCGACAAGGATATCCTCCAGGCCGCCGACCTGCCGATCACCGAAGGCGCGTTCCGGAAATTTCTCTCCATCCGTGCCAGGGAGGTGGTCTACCATCCCGACTGGGTGTTGAGCGAGGACGGCAGCCACTGGCAGCCGCCGGCCGAGGTGGCCGGGCAGGCTGCCGCCGTTTTGCCGGGATCGCCGGACAACAGCAAGGAATTCCATTATCAGCCGGCCTCCCGCAAGCCCGTCACCAAGATGCAGCCCCTCTACCACGAGATGACCTTTGTCGGCCTCGACGGCCAGGAGCGGCTGAAGATTTCGGCCACCGGTCTCCTCCCGCCCGACCTGCGCAATATCGCCCGCCGGGAAAATACCTGGTGCCGGGCGGAGACCTACTTCGGCGAATTGGCCCGGTTGCGGGCCGGGGAAATCTACGTCTCCCGGGTGATCGGCGCCTATCTCCCCTCGCCGGTCATCGGCCCCTACACGCCGGAGCGGGCGGAGAAGGCCTCCATTCCCTTTGCCCCGGAACAGGCCGGCTACGCGGGCAAGGAAAACCCGGTGGGGCGGCGGTTTCAGGGGATTGTCCGCTGGGCCACCCCGGTGTTCAAGGGAACGGAAAAGATCGGTTATGTCACCCTGGCGCTGGATCACACCCATCTGATGGAATTCACCGATCACGTGGTGCCGACCACGGAGCGGTTCTCCGACATCTCCGACGCCGGCGCGGGCAACTATGCCTTCATCTGGGATGACCAAGGCCGCAATATTTCCCATCCCCGCGATTATTTCATCGTCGGCTTCGATCCCGCGACCGGGGAACAGGCCGTGCCTTGGCTCAGCTCCGAACTGTTCGAGTTGTGGCAGTCTGCGGGCGGTTCCTTTGCCGAATTCGAGAAGGTCGCCCCCCGATTCCAGGAGCAGACCATCGCCAAGAAGCCGGAATCCTCGCTCACCAGGCAGGGCATGCTCGGGCTGGACTGCCGCTATCTCAACTTCGCCCCCCAGTGCATCGGTTGGTACAACCTGACCGAGCACGGCGGTTCGGGTTCCTTTCTCATCCTCTGGAGCGGCTTGTGGAAGCTGACCACCGCCGCCGCCATTCCCTATTACGCCGGCGCCTACGGCAAAAGTTCCAGGGGATTCGGCTTTGTCACCATCGGCGCCAATGTCGACGAGTTCCACAGCTCGGCCACTGCAACCGCGGCCCGCATCGCCACCATCACCAGGGAGTACGAAACCGGTCTGGAAAAAAGCCGTCTCGACACCCTGTCACTGATCGAAGAGCAGTTTCGCAACACCCTCGCCAATCTGACCGTCTCCACCGGGATCATGGTGGTGGTGGTCATCCTGATCGCCGTGTGGATGGCGGCCACCCTGACCGGCAAGATCACCGCCATCATCAAGGGGATCAAGCGGTTTCAGTCCGGCCGGATGTCCGAACGGTTGGAGGTGACCAGCCGGGACGAGTTGGGCGAGCTGGCCGGGGCCTTCAACGAGCTGGCCGACCGACTCCAGCAGTCGATGCTCGGCATCCGGGAGGCCAAGGAACGGGCCGAGGATTCGGACCGGGCCAAGAGCCTGTTTTTGTCGAATATGTCGCATGAAATCAGGACCCCGATGAACGCCATCCTCGGCATGACCCATCTGGCCCTGAACGCACCCGCCGGCGACAAACAACACAACCTGCTGCAAACCGTGGAGGATTCCGCCGAAAGCATGCTCCGTCTCCTGGACGATATCCTCGATTTTTCCAAGATGGAGGCCGGACAGTTGCAGTTGAACCCGGCCCCCTTTGATTTTCGCCGCCTGCTCGCGAGCGTCCTCTCGGTGATGAACGTGCCGGCAACGGAAAAAGGGTTGCGGTTGGAGGCCATTGTCCCCGACGAACCGCCCTTTTGTTTTGTCGGCGATGAATTGCGACTGCGGCAAATCCTCTTGAATCTGGTCAATAACGGCATCAAGTTCACCGAGACCGGGGCGATCACCATTGAGGTCTCCCTGGAGGCGGAAGGCACGGTGGCCGGGACGGCCGCGGTTCATTGCACGGTGACCGATACCGGCGTCGGCATTGCCGAAGAGAAATTGCCCCGGATCTTCAACCGGTTCGAACAGGTCGACAATTCCTATGCCCGGCAGTATGGCGGGGTCGGGCTCGGGCTGGCCATCTGCGAGCAACTGGTGGCGCTGATGGGCGGCAGGATCTGGGTGGAGAGCCGGAAGCACCAGGGCAGCTCCTTCCATGTGGTTGTTTTCCTGCCGACCTGCTCGGAGGACGAACTGGCGGTCAAGGTCGCGGTCACCAGCGAAGGGGCCAGGCAGCTCAAGGGGCTGCGCGTCCTCGTGGTCGACGATAACGAGGTCAACCGCGATGTGGCCAGCATGACCCTGGCCCAGGATCATTCCGTCGCCACGGCCAATAACGGTGTCGAAGCCCTGACGCATCTGGTCGCCGCAACCTTCGATGTGGTGCTGATGGATGTGCAGATGCCGGTCATGGACGGACTCGCCGCCACCAAGGTGATCCGGTCCGCGGAAGGCAAGGGCATCTTTCCCGCCAATCTCCCGGAAACCATTGCCCCGGAACTGGTCCGCAGACTCGGCGGCCGGCACCTGCCCATCGTGGCCATGACCGCCCATGCCCTGGGAGGCGACCGGGAGATGTGTCTGCAAGCCGGCATGGATGCCTATATCACCAAGCCCTTCCAGCCGGGGCAACTGCAGGAGGTGCTGGCCACCCTGCTGGCGGATGGCCCGGAGGCCGGCAGGGACGGGGCCGCATCCACGGCGGCGGCCGATGCCCGGGTCCAGCCGGCCGAGCCCGGTTTGGAGGAGATTCGCACCTATCTCCGGACCGTTACCCAACTCAAGCCTGAACAGATCGAGATCATCCTGGCCTCGGCGACCCGGAGCCTCGCCAACAACCTCGCCCAGGCCGGCGAAGCCCTGGAACGGCAGGACTGGCAGGCCCTCGGGCGAGCGGCCCATACCCTGAAGGGAACCCTGCTGCAATGCGGCCTGACCGGGTGGGCGGAAAAGGCCCAGGAGATCCACACCGGCGCCACCGACAATCGCGACCTTCCCTATGCCGACATGGTGGCGACCCTGCAACGCGGCATGGGGCCGTTGCTGCCCAAGGCGGAGTAGGGGCACGGCGCGCCGTGCCCCGGCACATCTTTGCAATATGAGGTGAAATCATTTTGCAAGAACCTCACGGGGTGTCGAGGATCATGCGGACGGTGCGCAGCAGTTCCTTGGGGGAGACCGGTTTGTACAGGATCTCCATGTGGATATCGAGCAGATCCTTTTGCCGGATGTTCTCCGGGGCGTAGCCGCTGACAAAGACCCCCTTGATCTCCGGCCGCACCCGCTGGATGGCTTCCAGGGCCTGTTTGCCGTTCATCTTCGGCATGATCAGGTCAAAGACCACCAGGTCGATGGCGTCCCGGTGTTCGGTGAAGGTCCGGACCGCCTCTTCCCCGTTGATCGCCGGCAGTACCGTATAGCCGGCTTGGCCGAGCACCCTGGCGAACAATTCGCGCACCGTCCAGTCGTCCTCCGCCAGGAGGATGGTTTCATCGCCTCCCGGGGGCTTTTCCTTGGTGATCTCGGTTGGCATCCCTTGATGTCTTTCCTCGATGAGCGGCAGGTAGACCGTGAGGACCGTCCCGCTTCCCGGCTCGCTGTACACACTGACATGCCCTTGATGATCCATGATGATCCCGTAGACCACCGCCAGGCCGAGCCCGGTTCCCTTGCCCATCTCCTTGGTGGTGAAGAACGGATCGAAGATCTTGGCCGCGGTCTCCTTGTCCATGCCCTTGCCGGTATCGGCGACGGCGATTCGGACATAGGGCCCTGATCCCCCGAATCCGTGGGTGGCGAAGAAATCCCGATCGCATTCCAGGCGCTCGGTGGAGATGGAGAGGTACCCGCCGGCCGGCATGGCGTCGCGGGCATTGGTGGCGAAGTTCATCAGCACCTGGTCGATCTGGTGGCTGTCGGCGGAAACGATCAGGGGTTGTTTGGCCAGATGGGTTTCGAACTGGATGTCCTCGCCGATCACCCGGCGGATGAGTTTCTCGATCCGGGCGATGAGCGCATTGATGTCCACCGGTTCTTTCTGGCTCACCTGTTTGCGGCTGAACATCAGGAGATCCTTGGTCAGGTGCGCGGCCCGCCGGCCCGCCTCCATGATGGTGTGCACGCTTTTGCGCGCCGGATGATCCTCGGCCATGTCTTCCAGGGCGAGCTCGGCATAACCGAGAATGGCGGAGAGGATGTTGTTGAAATCATGGGCGATGCCGCCGGCGAGGGTGCCGATGGACTCCATTTTCTGGGCTTGGCGGAACTGCTCTTCCAGTTTGTGATGGGCAGTGACGTCCCTGATGATTTCAATGACCCCCTCCATGGAGCCGTCACCATCGACCACCGGCACCGCCCGGAATTCGAGTTGCCGGTCGTCGCCTTTGGGGGAGAAACAGGCAATCTCGTTGCCGTGCGAGGCGATGCAGCGCTCCACCGGACAGGAAGGGCAGCACTCGGCCCGGTTCCAGAAGGCCACATGGCAGGGCGTGCCGGCCGGGAGCTCTTTCGCCTCCAGGGCGAACATCTTCTGCGCCGCCGTATTGGCCCAGAGGACGCCAAGATCGGGGGAAAGATGGACAATGCCGTCTGGAACATTGTCGAGCAGGGTCCGGTAGGCTTGCGACAGCCGCCGGTACTCCTCCTGCTGGTGTTGCAGTTGTGCTTCCGTCTGTTTGAGCTTGGTGATGTCGGTGCAGATGGCGCCCAGGGCGTGCATGCGGCCCTGGGCATCATGGAGGGGAAATTTTACCGTCAGAAAGGTGTGGCGGCCGTCGGCGAGCACGATGGTCTGTTCCACCTCGAGGGGGAAACCGGCACCTTGCACCTGGCGGTCGCTGGCCGCTTGCTCCTCTGCCTCTTCCCGGGGCAACAGGTCGAAAACCGTGCGACCCAGCACCTTCTCCCTGGGACGCTGCAAAAGGTGCACGAGGTAGTCGTTGACCACCAGGAACCGGCCGGCCAGATCCTTGACCCAGACGATACCGCTGGCGTTGTCGATGATGGCCTGCAAGCGGGACTCGTTCTCGCGAAGCTTCATCTGGGCATGGGCTCGTTCGAAGGCCGTTCCCAATTGCAGCATGGCACCTTCGAGCAGTTCGACCAGGGGAAGAGGCACCATGTTGTCCTTGCGGTCGGCGACATGGATCAAGCCGAGGATCTCTTTTTCCTTCCGAAACGGAATCAGGGCCACCGATTCATAGCCGGCCGCATTGCAGACGTTGCGCGTCATGCCCTTGGCCTTTGGGTCGACCGTGGCGAGGAAACGGGTGGTGCCGTTCATGTAGAAGGAGCCGCCCGGAGTATAGAAGGGTTGGGCGGGGTCGGTGTCACCCTTGATCACGTTGACGCACATGCAACGATCGGATTTGATGGAAAGCGGGCTTTCCGAATCGAAAAATTGGGGGCCGAATCCCTGGTAGGCCTGATAGGGGATGTTGCCCTGCTCGTCCAACACCCGGATCCCCACCGCCTCGCAGCCGGTAAACCTCCCGACCTCGTCGACAAATTCCGAAATCAGCTCCGAGATGTCGGTATGTCGATGGACCAGTTCCAGGAGATGGAAGTTGAACAGTCGTGTTTTTTCGTCCTGCTTGTGCGCGGAGACGTCCCGCGATATGCCGAAAATGCCGTTCACTTTTCCTTGGCTGTCGAATACGGGACCCTTGGTGACCTGATAGGTGCGGGTTTCGCCGTTGAGATGCTGCACTTCTTCTTCGTGGGTCTGTACCCGCGCTCCGGCCATGATGGCGCGATCGATCTCCCGGATGCGTTTGGCGGTTTCCGGGGAAAAGAGAAAGCTGTCGTCGCGACCGATCACCTCGGCATCATCCCGGTCGGTCAAACGGCCGGCGGCATCGTTGAACAGGATATAACGGCCCTCGCGATCCTTGACAAAGACAGCGTCGGAGGTGCCTTCCAGCACGGAGCGCATGAGGAATTCGTTGTGTCGCAACGCTGCTTCCGCCTCTCGCCGTTTTCTTTTTTCGGCCTCCTCTTCCAGGCAACGTTCGATGGCCGGCACCAGCCGCGCCAGATGGTCCTTGAGAATAAAATCGGTCAGCCCGGTTTTCAGCAGCTCCACCGCCGTTTCTTCGCCGACGCTGCCGGAAATCAGGATGACGGGCACACCGGGGAGCCGTGCTTTCACCAAGGCGAACGTCTCCAGGAAATCGAGGCCGATCACCTTGTAATCGGACAGCACCAGGTCCCAGGGGCCGACATCGAGCGCCTTGGTCAGTTCCGCTTCATTCTTGACCCAATGCAGGGTCGCCTCCAGCCCGCTGTTGCGGATGTGCCGCGCGGTCAGCAGGAAATCGGCCTCGACATCCTCGATCATCAGTATGTTCAGCGTTTGCATGTCAGATCCAGGGTGGTTGGTTGGTGACGACCCAGTAGATGCCCAGGCGCGCCACGGTTTCGGAAAACTCGGTAAAATCGAGCGGTTTGCGGACAAAGCTGTTGGCCCCGTTTTCGTAGCTCCGCAGCCGGTCCCGTTCCTCGTCGGACGAGGTGAGGATGACCACCGGCTGGAGCCTGGTCCGCGGGTCGGCCCGGATGATCGCCAGCACTTCCAGGCCGGAGAGTCGGGGCAGGCCGATGTCCAGCAGGACGACCACCGGCGGGTGGCGCCCGGCCGGAATATGGAATTCACCCTGATTGAAGAGATAGTCGACCGCCTGCTGGCCGTCGCGGACCACATCGACCCGGTTGGCGATATGGGCCTTTTTCAATGCCCGCAGGATGAGCAGCTCGTCCTGGGGATTGTCCTCGACCAAAAGAATGACCTTGTTTTCCATCGCGCTCACCTCCCGGGGTTGGGGCCTGTTTGAACAGATCCTTTCTATGAACGATGTTGGTTTCGGTGGTGGTGCCGTGCCCCTCCGGCACCCCGGCGCAGGCCGGCTCCAGAATGCTTTGTTTGCCTTTTTCGCCCACTGGGTGGGCTCCTACACCCTTTGCCTTGCCTCCCGGACCGTAGGAGCCCGGCCCTCCGGGCGATACCATGTTATCGGATTTTCATTGTTCGTTGGGGCCGGTCAATCTGATCCAGCCATGCCTGTCAGTTCCGGGGCAGAGAGAAACAGAAGGTCGCCCCTTGATCCTTTTCGCCCGTGGCCGTCAGGGTGCCGCCGTGGCGGTGAATGATTCGCTGCACCGTGGCCAGCCCGATGCCGATGCCGGGAAATTCCTCCTGGCGATGCAGCCGCTGGAAGGGCTGGAACAGCTTGTCCGCGTGCGCCGCCTCGAAGCCGGCCCCGTTGTCGGCAACGCAGATGACGCGCGCAGCCCCTGTCCCCTCGGCATACACCCGGATGACCGCATCACCGCGGCGTCCGGTGTATTTCCAGGCATTGGCCAGCAGATTGCGCATCGCCACCTCCAGCATGGCGGTATCTCCCCGGACGGCAAGGCCCGGCTCGATGTCCCAGCGTACCTGTCGTTCCGGTTCCATCCGGGCCATTTCCGTAAGTATCCGACCCGCCAGCCGCGACAGGTCGACCTCTTCCCGCTGCATCTGGCCACGGGTACTGCGGGAGAGGGTCAACAGTCCGTCGATGAGCCCGCCCATTTTCTGGCTGCCGAGGACAATCTGATCCAGATACAGCTTGGCCTCGTCCTGGAGACGGTCGCCGTAATCCTCGATCAGGGCCTGCGAGAACCCGTTCATGGCTCGCAGGGGGGCGCGCAGGTCGTGGGAGACCGCGTAGGCGAAACTGTCCAGCTCGTGGTTGGCGGCGGTCAACTCCGCGGTGCGCTCGATCACCCGTTGTTCGAGATCGGCGTTGAGCCGTTGTATTTCCTCCTGGGCCTGTTTGAACCGGGTGATGTCCTCGGAAAAAATGACGATGCCGCCGACAGCGCCATCGGCGGCCCGCCATGGCCGCATCTCCCAGCGCAGCCACTGCACCCGGCCGTCTGCCCGCACGAAGCGGTCCTCGTCGGCGCGGAGGATCTCCCCGGCCATGCCCCGGCGATGCAGCGCCTTCAGCTCCTCGCCGATCTCCGGAAAGACCTCGTAATGGCTCCGCCCGAGGATATCTTGCCCGCCCAGTCCATAGTCGTCCCGCCAGCGCCGGCTGGCGGCAAGATAGCGCATCCCGTGGTCGAACATACCTAGGGCGGCCGGGGCATGTTCGATGAACAGCGAAAGCCGCTCCTCACTCTCCCGCAAAGCCTCCAGGGCTGCCTCGGCGTTCGCCCGGGCGGTGTTGGCGTCTTCCATCTGGTTCAGGGCCGCGATCCTGGCTTGTTGCTGCTGCTTCAGGGCCTCGGCCAGGGCCTGTTCGGTCCGCTTGCGGTCGGTGATGTCGAGGACATAGGCGACCCGGTGCAGGGGCTGGCCGTCCTGGTCGAAGGTGACGGTGACATCCATCAGCACCGGAAAGCGTCGTCCCTCCCTGGTGATGTGTTCGATTTCGAACATGCCGTGGGTGGTGGTGGCCATGGTCGAGATGATGCCCTGGACATCGGCGGCACGGTCGGCGGGGAACAGATGCCCAACGGGCATGCCGGTCATCTGCTCGCGTTCGTAGCCGCGTTGCCGGGCAAAGGCGGGATTGACCGCGACGATGGTATTGGTGGAGGCATTGGTGATGATCAATCCCAATTCCGCCTGTTCAAAGGATTCGGCCCAGAGCCGCAGCCGGGCTTCCGCCCGATGGCGCTCAGTCTCGTCGAGAAAGGCGGTGAGCAGGCCGGCTGGCATCCTGATGGTGAAAATGCGGACGATGCGCTCTGAGCCGTCCTTGCAGGTCACCCTATATTCGCCGGCGTCGATGGCCTCGCCCGTTTGGGCCAGCGTCGCCAGGGCCGCGTCCCATCTCTCTCTGACCTGAACCCGGTAGTTCGGATCGGGGTAGGCGAGCGGCCACCAGTCGGCCACTGTGGCGACCTCGTCAGCGGTGTAACCGAACAAATGATGCAGGCCTTCATTTTGTGCCAAGAAGATGCCCTGTTCATCGGTCAGGGCCATGGCCACCGGCGCATCGGCAAACAGACGGCGGAACCGCTCCTCGCTTTGGCGCAAGGCCGAGTTGGCGGCTCCGAGTTGAAGTGCGCGAACCCGTTCCCGGTGGCGCGAACGGCGCATGGTCTCGCCGATCAGGCTGACCACCAGGCCGTTGACCAGCAACAGTCCCCATTGGAAGAGATCGTGGCCGGCAGCGATGGCGAAACTGCCGGCCGGGGGAATCAGGTAGGCGGTGACGCCGGCGGCCGCCAGGGTGGCAACCAAGCCGGGGCCGAGCCCCCCCAGCAGGGCGGCGAGGATGACCGGCAGCATGAACAGGATCAGCAGAGGACGGTCGCCGAAGGCCACCGACAACTGCAAACGCACCGCCAGCATGGCCGCCACCAGAGCCACCGCGAAAGCGTACGTCAGCCAACGCGGCCACGAGGGACCCGTCAGGGCGTCGAGCAGATGTTCTTCGGTGGTGATGCCGCTCGAACCCGTTTCGGCGGGCACCGCCAGCAGGGCAATGAAAAATCCCACACCACTGACCAGGACGAAAAACACCCCCTTGGCGGTGGATAACCGGGCCATGGCGTCGATGTCCACAAAGGCCGTCAGCAGTCGGTCCGAGAGGAAGATCCAGGCCAGCGCCAGCAACCCGTAGGCCAGAACGGCCAGGAGGATGTAGCGGCGGCGGGGGGACAACATCAGGAATCTCCGAGGAAGGAAAGGTCAAAGGACGGGGGTTGGCCCAGTTGGCGCGACAGGTCGTTGATCTGCCGCTTCAGGTCGATCATCCGCAGCTCCCGGCCCACCGAGGCCTGGTTGAAACACTCCAACTCCTCGTTGCGTCGCTTCAGTTCATCCTCGATGCGCTTGAGTTCGGAGATGTCGATGCCCACGGCGAGAATGCTGGTCACTCGGCCTTGCTCGTCGCGGAGGGCGCGGTTGGTCCAGTTCATCCACAGCCGGCTGCCGTCGCGGCGGACATTCTCGTTCACGACCTGCTGGTAGCGCTCCGGATGGGTGGCGATATTCCTGACCAGCTCCGAGAGGTCGGCGCCGGTGGATTCACGTTCCGGCACCAGCACCCCGACGTGCTTGCCGATGATTTCTTCGGCATTCCAGAGGAATATGTGTTGGGCATAGGTATTGAAGAAGGTGATGGTCCCGTCCTGCGCCCAGTGGACGATGGCACTGTTGGCGTTTTCAACCAATTCGCGGTAGCGCTGCTCGCTGGCGACCAGCGCCGCTTCGACGTTTTTCCGGGCCCGGATGTCCTCCATCACCGCGATGAAATAATCCGGCTCGCCATGGATCGTCCTGATCAAGGTGACGCCCAGATTGGCCCAGAAAATGGTCCCGTCCTTGGCGATGAACCGCTTTTCCCGGGTATAGGAGGGGATTTCGCGGGCGATCAGCTGGCGGAGGTTCTCCAGATCGGTTTTGAGCTCGTCCGGAGGGGTGAGTTGCTGCCAGGTCATGGCCAATAGTTCTTCCCGACTGTAGCCGAGCATCGCGCTCACGGCCCGATTGACCAGCAGATACCGGCCCTCCAGGTCGACCAGGGCGATCCCCATGGTGGCCTGTTCGATGGTCGTTTCGAAACGGGTTTCGCTGAGGTGCAGACTGGCTGCCGCGTCGTCGAGCATCCGGCGCACGGCGACGATTTCGGTGATGTCGAGGGGCGGTCTGCCGGGCGCGGGCGGCGTTGCCAGGGCAGCCACCTGCCGGCCCAACCGTCGCCCGGCCAGGGTGCCACCGAGCACGCCGGCAACGGTGGCAATGACAATGACCAGCGCCAGGACCAGCCCCGCCGAAAAGAGCGGGGCCCGGAGCGCATCGCGGGGGATCTCCAACACCACCTTCCAATGCGACAAGCTGGAGGCGGACTCGAACCGGCCGTCGGCATCCACATCCCGGCGGGCATCGAAACCGGCCGGTGCGCGTTGGGCAATGATGTCGCCCAGGCCGTCTTTCAGGGTCAACGCCCAGCGCTGGGGAATGGATTCCTGGTCCAGCCGGTGTTGGAATTGCTTGGTTTCCAGGATGGTGAGCAGGATATGGGCGACGTGGCCGTCGCGCATCCCCGGAACGGCAATGGCGATCAAGGGTTCCTTGGCGATGGGGCCCATAAAGGTATCGCCCACTGCCGGCTTCCCGGTCGCCAGGGCCGCCGGGGCGGCGGCATACCCCTGGGGACGGGGCAGGGTAGGGAGTTTGGCGCCGAAAGGGGAACGGGTGTTGAACAGCATCTGCATTGGCTCAAAGGTGTCGGCGAGAATGACATGGCTGCCGAAACTCTCGCGGAATCCTTGGGCCTCGACATACAGTTCCGACCACCGTTGCGGGGTATCTGCCAACGGCGATACCGCCAGCATGTTCAAGGCCCGGATGCGGGCATTCAGGTGATGGTCGATGGCTGTGGCGAAATTCTGCGCCAGGTTGGTGGCCTGGAGGCGGGTTTCGTCCTGGAGGGTCTGGACATGATCGATGGCCAGCCAGGCGGCGGCCAGCACCAGCGGCAGCACGCTCAGCCAGATCAGCCGGACCAGAAAGGCGGCAAGCGGGCGAGGCGTCATGAGGTCCGCTTGCTCAAGCCAAAGGGGTGGAATCCTTCCACGGCCGGCAACGGCCCGTCAGTTGTTGCCGGGGCGTAAGAATCGAGGGTGGGCAACCGGGGGTCGCGGCATACCGGCACTTGGTGGCCATACGGAGTCCTCCTTGATGCAGTCATCTGGTCCGGAATGGGTGCCGGGCCAGGGGTCGGCGGCGGAACAGCGATGGAATAAGTAATTCTCTGTATTTTTTTTTACGGCATGGCGGCCGGGAATGCAAGGATCTGTCGCACCGGCAAGGCTCGTTCGGTACGAAAAATCGGGGATCGCGCGACGTGGTGTGGATGAGAGGTGCTACACGGTGGGCGGTCCGAGGCCGTGGTCGCCGTCGGGGTCGTCGGTCAAGCCGGTAGGGTCACGGCACCTGGCGATGAGGTTGGGTTCGCGCCGTTTCGGGCCGCACCCAGACGACGAGCAGCAGGGCCGCGGTCAGGGCGCAACCGCCGGAAAAGAAGAACGCGGCCTGGGGGTGCAGGGCCTGGTAGAGCCAGCCGAAGAGGATCGATGCCGGCAGCAGCAGGATGCCGGTGACCAGGTGAAACCAGCCGAAGGCCGTGCCCTGGAGTCCGTCCGGGGCCAGGTCGGCGACCAACGCCTTCTCCACCCCCTCGGTGGCGGCCATGAACAGGCCGTAGAAGCCGAAGAGGACAAAAAGGATGGGGCCGTTGTGCTGCAATTGGCCCAGAGCCAGGTAGAACAGGCCATAGGCCAGGTAGCCGGCGACGAGCAGCCGGATGCGGCCGAACCGGTCCGAGAGCGCCGACAGCGGGGTGGAGGCGCACATGGCCACCAGCGAGACCGCGGCCCAGAGCAGCGGGATCTGCACCTGGGCCACGCCCAGATCACGAGCCCGCAGCAGGAGAAACATGTTGGAGGAATTGCCCAGGGTGAACAGCGCCACCGCTCCGAGATACCGCCTGAACGAGGCCGGCATGTCGCCCAGGCGCCAGTCGAAGGTGCGGGGCACCGGGCGGACCGAGGGCTCCGGTTCTTGGATCAGCAGGGCCAGGGCCAGGCAGAGCAGCGCCGGCACGATGGACCAGAGAAAAATGGCCTTCAGGCTCAGGCCGGCACCGAGCAGCAGCGCGGCCAGGACCGGGCCGACCACCGCGCCGGCATTGTCCATGGCCCGGTGGAGACCGAAGGCGAGGCCGCGGTTGTCTGGCCTGGTGCTGACGGCCAACAGGGCATCGCGTGGAGAAGACCGCAATCCCTTGCCAATCCGGTCGGCGAAGCGGATGCAGAGCAGCATCGGCCAACTGGAGGCCAGGGCGATCAACGGCCGACCAAATCCCGCCAGGCCATAGCCGAAAATGATCCAGGGCTTGGCCCGCCGGGTGTGGTCGACGAGCACCCCGGAAAAGAGCTTGAGCAGGCTGGCGGTGGCCTCGGCGATGCCCTCGATCAGGCCCAGGGCCCGTGGTCCGGCCAGCAGCACCGAGGAGAGGTAGAGCGGGATCAGCGGGTAGAGCATGTCCGAGGCCGAGTCGTTGACCAGGCTGATCAGGCCGACCAGCCAGACGGTGCGGGGCAGGCTGCCAAGAGTGTGCAGCATTCAGCGCTCCCCGGTCATGCCGAATTCGATCGGGGTCTTGACGAAAAAGATGTTGATGTTTTCTTCCTTGAGCCGGGCAAAGAGCCGGTTGGCGTCGGCCTCGCTCACCGCCATGGTCACCTCCAGCGGCTGATCGGTCAGCTCGAAGAAGCCGGCGGAGCGCAGTTTGCGGTCCCGACCGAACCCCTCCGCCGCCGGGATCAGGGTGGCGCCGCCGATGCCGAGAGTTCTGGTCTCTTCCAGGAGCCATTTGGCCAGGGAACGACCCTTGTGGGTGCGATCCTGCTGGGTGAAAAAGGTCAATTGATAACCGAGCATGGAGATCCTCCGGATTTTTCTATATGAAAGATTTGTGGGACAGAATTTATTCTGTCCTCAGCTAACTAAAATCGTTTCGTCGGACTGGTCGATTTTCATTGTTCGTTGTGACCGGCCAATTTGCTCCAGCCATGGTGGTTAGAAACGTTTGATGAGGGCGACCGTGGCCAGGCCCAAGAGCGTCATGGCCAGCGAACCGGCGACATGCACGGAGACGGCGGCGCCGGCCCAGAGCAGTCTCCCCTGTTGCAGCAGGGTGGTCACTTCGGCGGAAAAGGTGGAGAAGGTGGTGAGGCCGCCGAGGAAACCGGTGATCACCGCCAGCCGCCACTCCGGGGCCAGGCTGGGCAGGGCGGCAAAGACGGCGATGGCGACGCCGATCAGGTAGCCGCCGAGGAGGTTGGCGGTCAGGGTGCCGAGCGGGATGGTGGGGAAGAGGGCGTTGAGCGAGCGGCCGAGCAGCCAGCGCAGAACCGCGCCGGCCGAGGCGCCGGCACTGATGGCCAGGAGGGAATTGAGCATGGTGTTCAGGGTGCTCCTTGGGTGAAAATCGAACAGAACCGGGGCGCTTCCAACTCACCGGTTGACGGAAGAACCTTTTGCATAAAAACCTTGTTCGCGGGCATGGACCGAACCTGCCCGCCCGGACCATCTGGGGGCATAGGAGCGATCCATGCCCACGATAAAAAACCGCATCAAACCCATATCGCATTCCAAAACGGATAATCACCCATCCCCTGCACCAACCCGGCCCGTAGCGGGTTAGCCAACACATACCGGGCCACCTTGCGCACATCCTCCTCCGCGCGCAGGGCATGATCGTGAAACGCCTTCTGCCAGAATGCCCCCTGCTTGCCGATAAGGCGATTGACCTGACGTCCACTGGCCGATTTGAGCCGGTTGACCACTGTGCTCAGGTCGTTCTTTGCTCCCACTTGCAAGAGCCAGTGCACATGGTCAGGCATCAACACCCAGGCAAGCATCCGGGCATCGCCAAGAAGGGTGCTGGCCTCGAAGCAGAGGCATGCAACGCAGGCGGTTCGGAAATCGAGGAACACCGGTTGCCGTTGTCTGGTTGCCGTGGTCACCAGGTACACCTGATGGGGCATGAATATTCTGCCTTTGCGCAGGGATTGATGCCCCGGTTTGTCGTCCCGCTGGCTGCCGTCGCTGTTGATCATTCCATTTGATGGTAGATATTGTGTCAGTGTTTTCGCGGGCATGGCCCGCTCCTACACCCCGTTGGGCATGCGCGGTAGGAGCGGGCCATGCCCGCGATGTTGCACGACGATCAACGGCGGACCCGGTCGAGGATCGCGCCGTCCGGGCCGATCAGTTCGATCGCCAGGGGCATGGTCCCGACCGCGTGGGTGGAGCAGGACAGGCAGGGGTCGAAGGCGCGGATCACCGCCTCGATCCGGTTGAGCATCCCTTCGTGCAGGGTGGTCGCGCTGTCGAGGAAGTGGCGGGCCGCCTGGAGGATGCCCCGTTGCATGGCCAGGTTGTTGTGGCCGGTGGCGATGATCAGGTTGGCCCACTCGATCAGGCCGTCCTCGTTCACCCGGTAATGGTGGATCAGGGTGCCGCGCGGGGCCTCGGTGACGCCGATGCCCTCCCGGTTGTTCACCCCGGCCACGGCCCGGATGTTGTGGGCGACAATGGCCGGATCGGCCAGCAGGATCTCGATGGTCTCGACCGCAAAGAGCACCTCGATCAGCCGGGCATGGTGCGAGTGGAAGGTGCTGAGCACCGGCCCCGAATCCAGGTCGCGGAAGAGGGCCAGCTCCCGGTCGGCCAGCTCGGTGCCGCACCGGGTCGCGAGGTTGAGCCGGGCCAGCGGCCCCACCCGGTACATGCCCTCCGGGTAACCGTGCGGTCGGTAGTAGGGAAATTTGAGAAAGGTCCAGGGCTCGATGGCCTCGCCGATATATTCCTGGTAGGCGCAGGCGTCGAGGCCGTCGGCGAGGGCGGCGCCGGTGGAGTCGATGATCCGCACCCGGCCGTGGTAATGTTCGAGTGTTCCCTCGTTGCCGACCAGGCCCAGGAACAAGCTGGGGAAGCGGGCAAAGACCTCGATGCATTCCTGGTGGCGATCGAGCGTCTGCTTGAACCGTTCGAGATGGGCGCAGACCAGGGACTTGATTGCCGGGAGTTCGGCCAGCATGGCGGTGCGGGCCGTTTCGGTCAGCGGCGAGTCGACTCCGCCGGGCACCACCCAGGCCGGGTGGATCCGTCGGCCGGCCAGCCGCTCGACCACCTGTTGGCCGAACTGGCGCAGCCGGATGCCGTCGCGGGCGAACTGGGGATCGATTTCGGCCAGCCCGAAGAAATTGCGGCGCTCCGGCGGATGGTCCATGCCCAGGAGCAGGTCCGGGGCGCAGAGATAGAAAAAGCTGAGCGCATGCGACTGGATCAGTTGGCCGAGGTTGAGCAGGCGGCGCAGCTTGATGGCGGTTTCGGGGATGGCGACCGCTAAAATCTGGTCGCAGGCCTTGGCCGAGGCCAGCTGATGGCTCACCGGGCAGATGCCGCAGGTGCGGGCGGTGAGCGCGGGCATCTCGAAAAAGGGACGGCCGACCACGAAGTGTTCGAAGCCGCGCACCTGGGTGACCTGGAAACGGGCATCGCCGACCCGGCCGTCCCGGTTGAGCTGAAGGCTGATCCGGGCATGGCCCTCGATGCGGCTGACCGGTTCGATGGTGATTTCCTTCATGGCAACTCCTAGGCCCCGAACCGGGTGTTAAGCCGCAGGTCGGCAATCGTGCCGTCGATCAGGCCCATGAGGGCGGCGAACAGGGTATCGGCACTGGGCGGGCATCCGGGGAGGAAGCAATCGACGGCCACAAAACGGTGCAGGGGCAGGGCCTGATCGTGCAGGGACGGCAGGCCGGCAGCGGAAATCGGGGTGTTGAACGGCTGGTTGTCCCCATAGACTGTCCGCAGCATCGCCTCGGCGCCTCGGGCGTTGCGCATGGCCGGCACATTGCCGGTAACGGCGCAGTCGCCCATGGCGATCAGCAGCCGGCTTCGCTGCCGCGCCAGCCGCAGCCGGGCCTCGTCCTCGACCGTGGAGACCGCGCCCTCGATGCAGACCACATCCACCTGCGCGGGGAAGTGCTTGACGTCGACCAGCGGGCTGAAAACAAAATCGACCTTGGCGGCCAGCTCCAGCAACCGCTCGTCCATGTCCAACAGCGACATGTGGCAGCCGGAACAGCCGTCGAGCCAGAGGGTGGCGAGGCGCAGCCTGTTCATCGATGCTCCTGGGCCCGGTTGGCCATGAGGTAGGGGAGGAAGGGCCGTTTTTTGTGCATTTCGGCCACGGACCTGCCCTTTTCGGCAAGGGCTCCGGTCGGGCAGACGTGGACGCACTTGCCGCAGCCGGTGCAGGTTGCCGAGGTGCCCCAGGGGGTGTCGAGGTCGGCGACGATCAGGCTGCGGATGCCCCGGTTTTTCACGTCCCAGGTGTGGGCGCCCTCGATCTCGCCGCAGACCCGGACGCAGCGGGTGCAGAGCACGCAGCGGTTGTGGTCGAGGACAAAGCGGTCGTGGGAGGCGTCGACGGTCAGGGCCGGATAGCGGCCGGGGAAATCGATATGATCGATCCCCAATGCCCGGGCCAGATCCTGCAACTCGCAGTGGCCGTTGGCGACGCAGACCGCGCAGACATGGTTGCGCTCGGCAAACAGCAGTTCGACGATCATGCGGCGGTAATGGAGCAGCCGCGCCGATTGGGTGGTCACCGCCATGCCTTCCTGGATCGGGGTGACGCAGGCGGGGTGCAGTTTGGCGCTGCCGTCGATTTCGACCATGCACAGGCGGCAGGCGCCGATGGCGGAGAGCCCTTCCAGGAAACAGAGGGTGGGGATGGCGATGTCGTTTTCCCTGGCCACCGCCAGGATGGTCTCCGAGGTCCGGCCGCTGACCGGCTTGCCGTCGATGGTGAGCGTGAGGATCGTCGCGGTCATGGCTGCGCCTCCCCGGTGGGGGTAGGGGGCACGATTCGGTCGAGGTATTCCTGACGAAAATAGCGCAGGGTGCTCAACACCGGGTTGGGGGCCGACTGGCCGAGTCCGCAGAGACTGGTGTGCTTGACCAGGTCGCAGAGTGTTTCCAACCCGGCGAGATCGGCCGCAGTGGCTTGGCGCTGCTGGAATTTGGTCAGCAGGCCCAGGATCTGGGCGGTACCGGCCCGGCAGGGGATGCACTTGCCGCAGGATTCTTCCATGCAGAACTCCATGAAATACTTGACGATGTCGATCATACTCGTGGTCTCGTCGATGACGATCATGCCGCCCGAGCCCATGATCGATCCCAATTCGTTCAGGCTCTCGTAACTGACCGGGGTATCCAGGTGTGCGGCCGGGATGCAGCCGCCCGAGGGGCCGCCGGTCTGGATCGCCTTGAAGGCATGGCCGTCGGGGATGCCGCCGCCGATGTCGAAGACGATCTCGCGCAGGCTCGTGCCCATGGGGACCTCGATCAGGCCGGTATGGCGGATTTTGCCGGTGAGGGCGAAGACCTTGGTCCCCTTGCTCCGGTCCGTGCCCAGGGCGGCAAACCACTCGGGACCGCGGGCGATGATGGGCGGGACATTGGCGTAGGTCTCGACATTGTTGATCAGGGTGGGGCAGCCCCAGAGGCCTTTTTCCGCCGGATAGGGTGGTCGGGGGCGGGGAAGGCCGCGTTTTCCCTCGACCGATTCGATCAGGGCGGTCTCCTCGCCGCAGACGAAGGCGCCGGCGCCGAGACGGATCTGGAGGTCGAGATCGACGTTGGAACCAATGATGGCGTGGCCGAGAAGGTTCTTGCGCTCCGCTTGCCGAATGGCCAGTTTCAGCCGTTGTACCGCCAGCGGGTACTCGGCCCGCACATAAATGTAGCCCAGGCGGGCGCCGACCGCATAGGCGGCAATGATCATCCCTTCCAGGACCGCATGGGGGGTGCTCTCCAGGATGGAGCGGTCCATGAAGGCGCCGGGGTCGCCCTCGTCGCCGTTGCAGATCAGGTATTTCTTGTCGCCGGTGGCCTTGGCCACGGTGGCCCACTTCAGGCCGGTGGGGTAGCCGGCCCCACCACGGCCGCGCAGACCGCTCTCCTGGATTTGGCGGATGACATCGGCCGGCCGCATCGTGGTGAGGGCGGTGCGCAGGGCTTCATAACCGCCGGCGGCCAGGTAGTCGTCGATGCTCTCCGGATCGATGCGGCCGGACAGGGTTAGTACATTTTTGTGCTGGCGGGTGAAAAAGGGCAGGTCCGGCGGCAGGAGCAACCGTTGTACCGGCGCCTTGCCCAGCGAGGCGACGATGTCGCCGGCGTCGGCAGGAGTGACGGTCTGATAGGTAATTTCCCCAGGCAGGATCAGCACGATCGGGCCCAGGGCGCAAAGGCCCATGCACCCGCCCTTCCGCACCAGGACGCGGGTTGCCAGTTGCCGTTCGGCGACCGTCCGGCGCAGGGCGGCGACAATGGCGTCGTTGTCCGGGCACCCCAGGCCGGCGCAGACCAGGATGTGGTGGGCAAAACCAGCCAAATATTGCCGATGTTCGGCCGCCAGGCGGTTGAGGTCTTCAGGTTGCATCGCCCAGCCACTCCCCGATGATGGCGGTTGCTTCCGCGAAACTCTTCCTGCCGATGAGGATGCTGTCGGTGACGATCACCGGGGCCAGGGCACAGGCCCCGACGCAACGGACCTCGACCAGGGAGAGGCGGTTGTCCGGGGCGGTTTCGCCGGGAGCCAGGTGGTAGCGGTCCCGCAGCCAGGCGAGCATCCGGTCGTTCCCTTTCAGGTGGCAGGCCGTGCCGGTGCAGACGGCCAGGGTGTGGTCGCCCTTGGGTTCGAGATGGAAATGGTTGTAGAAGGTGGCGACGCCGAACACCTTGGCCGGCGGAGTCCGGAGTTTGGCGGCGATGGTGGTCAGGGTGGCGACATCCAGATAGCCGAAGGCGTCCTGGACGGCGTGCAACGTCTCGATGAGGGCATCCGGGCGGTAATCGTGGCGTTGCATGGCCCGGTCGACGATCTGCCAACGGCTGTTGTCCGTCGACGGGGGGGCGGGTGCACTGGCAGGCATGCGTCGTCTCCTGGCAAGGGATGAGAGGGTGCCGCAAATTTTTCCTATCTTACCGACGGATGTTATGGTTGACAACCTCTTAGGCACCGAAATCCACATCCAACGCATCAGGACAACAGGGCATGGCAGAACGAAGAACGTCGTCTTCGTGACCTGTTACGGGAACGCCCTCCTTCTTTTTTGTCGCCCTGCTTCGCCGTCGTCGCATCTCCTTCCTTTTCGCACTCCAGTCTTCATATTTGTCATTTATCGATAAAAATAAATACAAAAATGAATTATTTTTTTATTTTTTAAGAGGGAGTGGTGTTTTTGACCGGCTCATTATTCTGAAATAACGTTACATTTACATTAAAATAATAAATGGCACATTTTTTGTTAAATCCCAGGCATGGTTATCCGCATCCCTGGATTGCAGGTGAGAGAAAGAACAACAACAGACCAAAGGGGGGCAATGAGAGAAGAAAACGGTTCGGGGATGTTCACCGGTCGCGCGCGTTCAGGCGCTCGACCGGTCATGGAAGTGGTTTTTGCAACAGGTCTATCGGATTGTGCCGGTAAAACAATTCAATCAACAGGGCAGGGCGGGAACGTTGAACGGCTGCCGGAAAAGGAGTGATCCATGAAGTTTGTCAGTGCGATAATCAAACCTTTTAAATTGAACGAGGTGCGGGAGAGTCTGACGGCGCTGGGCGTCAAGGGCGTGACCGTGACGGAGGTCAAGGGCTTCGGTCGTCAGAAAGGTCATACCGAAATGTATCGGGGTGCCGAGTATGTCATCGAATTTATACCGAAATTGAAAGTCGAGGTTGCCATCGAAGACAGTCAGCTCGAACAAGTTGTCGATGGGATTAAAAAGGCGGCCTGCACCGACAAGATTGGTGACGGTAAAATTTTCGTTTTTGATCTCGAACATGTAATGCGCATCAGAACCGGCGAAACCGGCCCGGAAGCGCTTTGATCCCAAAGGAGCTCGTCCATGAAAAAATCTACGCTTGTCTGTTCGTTAATGCTGATGGCCTTGGCTGTCGTGTCCGTGGTTCCCGCTTTTGCCGAGGCGGCCGCCCCTGTTCCCGATAAGGGTGATACCGCCTGGATGATCGTGTCCACGCTGCTGGTCACCCTGATGACCATCCCGGGCCTGGCCCTGTTCTACGGCGGCCTGGTCCGCACCAAAAACATGCTGTCCGTGCTGATGCAGGTCTTCACGGTCTTTTCCATGTGTGTGGTCCTCTGGGTCCTCTACGGCTACAGTGTCGCCTTCACCGAGGGCAACGCCTTTTTCGGCGGTTTCGATAAAATCCTGCTCAAGGGCGTCGGAGTCGAGGCGGTGGCCGCCACCTTCAGCAAGGGCGTGGTCATCCCCGAGTTGATCTATGTCTTCTTCCAGGCTACCTTTGCCGCCATCACCCCGGCCCTGATCATCGGCGCCTTTGCCGAGCGGATGAAGTTCTCGGCGGTGCTGGCCTTCATGGCCCTGTGGTTCACCTTTGCCTATCTGCCCATCGCCCACATGGTCTGGTATTGGGCAGGTCCGGACGCCTATACCGATGCCGACGCAGCGCTGAAAGCCGGAGCAACCGCAGGATTTCTGTTCCAGAAGGGTGCGATTGACTTTGCCGGCGGCACGGTCGTCCACATCAATGCCGCCATTGCCGGCCTGATCGGCGCCTTCATGGTGGGTAAACGGGTCGGTTACGGCAAGGAATCCATGGCCCCGCACAGCCTGACCATGACCATGATCGGCGCCTGTCTGCTGTGGGTCGGCTGGTTCGGCTTCAATGCCGGCTCCAACCTGGAAGCCACCGGTCTGGCTGCCTTGGCCTTTGGCAACACCATGACCGCCACCGCTGCTGCTGCCCTTTCCTGGACCTTTGCCGAGTGGATGCTCAAGGGTAAACCCTCCATGCTGGGTGCGGCCTCCGGTGCAGTGGCCGGGCTGGTTGCGGTCACCCCCGCCTGCGGCTGGGTCGGTATTGGTGGTGCCTTGATCATCGGATTGCTCGCCGGCGTCATCTGTCTCTGGGGCGTTAATGGCCTCAAGCGGCTGCTCGGCGCGGACGATGCCCTGGATGTCTTCGGGGTCCATGGTGTCGGCGGCATGCTCGGTGCGATTTTGACCGGCATCTTTGCCGATCCGGCTCTGGGTGGCGTGGGTGTGTATGACTATGTGGCCAACAAGGTGGCCGATTATTCCATCTCCACCCAGGTGGTCAGCCAGCTTTGGGCCATTGGCACCACCATTATCTGGTCGGGCGTGGTCTCGCTCGTGGCCTACAAACTGGTTGATCTGACCATCGGCCTGCGGGTGACCGAGGAAGAGGAGCGGGAAGGTTTGGATACGGTCAGCCACGGCGAGTCGGCCTACCATTATTGAGAATGCCTGCACCACACGTGCAATAATCCAACGGGCGTCCGCAATGGCGCCCGTTTTCTTTTGCGGGACCAGAGACGGTCTGGTGGCGCTTGCGTGGGTCAGCACGACAGCGCGCAACAAGTTTTGCAAACCTGGGCCAAGTAGTTTATGATTGCCGGCGAAATAACGGCATGAAACTGTCTGCCGAGTCTACCCGCAACCTTTTATCCGCAGGTGAATGATGGTCAATAAAGTGATTTTAATCGGCAATCTGGGGGCTGATCCGGAAATTCGCTACACCCAAGACGGTACACCCGCCGCATCGTTCACCCTGGCAACCACGGAGCGGTGGAAGGGTAAGGATGGACAGATGCAGGAACAGACTGAATGGCACAGGATCACGGCCTGGCGACGTCTTGCTGAAATTTGTGGCGAATATCTCTCGAAAGGTTCGCGGGTGTACATCGAGGGCAAGCTGCAAACGAGAAAATGGCAGGACAAGAACGGCAACGATCGCTACACCACCGAAATCGTCGCCCGGGAAATGAAAATGCTGTCGCCCCGAACCACCGCCGGTGGGGGCGAGTACGGCGGTTCCAATCAGGGTTTTGGCGGCGAGCCCTTTCCCGAACCGCCGCCCATGGGGGACGACGTCCCGTTTTGAAACGGGACTGCTATGTTGGAGAAGGCCCGGACAGATCGAATCTGTCCGGGCCTTGTTGCGTGATCTTGACCGCCTTCTGTCAGTCACCGCAAAGCGAATCGGGCTCCTGTCTTTTCGCGGAACTATTTTTCTTGACAGATGATACCGGTACCGGTAATGAATAGCGGTTCATTTTTCACTTGTTGCAGTAACCTGCTGTTCACAGAAGGTTTACGTTTATTTTTTTCACGTCTTTGGGAGAGGTCGAATTCATGGTAACGGAACTGGTGCTTTCAGCAATGGCCTTGATCGGGATTGCTATCGTTATTCCGCTGTTCATGCTGGCGACAACGGTGCTCGGCCCGCGGGCCGGCGGAGGGATAAAGAATCAGCCCTATGAGAGCGGCGTCAAGCGCATGATCGGTTTGGCGGAGCAGAAATTCAGCGTCAAGTTTTACCTGGTGGCAATTCTGTTCCTGTTGTTCGATATCGAGGCGGTGTTCATGTACCCGTGGGCAGTGGGTGTGCGCGAACTGGGTTGGTTCGGGTTCACGGAGATGGTTGTCTTCATGGTGCTGCTTTTGACTGGCCTTATTTATATTCTAAAGAAAGGGGTGCTCAATTGGCGTTAGGATTAGAAGCAAGTCTGGGTGATTCGGTACTTACCACCAAGCTCGATGCAGTCATCAATTGGGGGCGTGAGTACTCTCTGTGGCCGTTTGTATTCGGAACCGCCTGCTGCGCAATCGAATTCATGAGTGCCGCTGCAAGTCAGCTCGATATCTCCCGCTGGGGCGCCGAGGTTGTGCGCTTCTCTCCCCGGCAGGCTGACCTGCTGCTTGTCTGCGGGACCATCAGTTACAAGCAGGCGCCGATTCTCAAACAAATTTACGAACAAATGCCCGAGCCCAAATGGGTCGTGGCCATGGGCGCGTGCGCTAGTTCCGGTGGTATCTACGACAACTACTGCACGGTTCAGGGGATCGACACCATTATCCCGGTGGATGTCTACATCTCTGGATGTCCTCCCCGGCCCGAGGCGGTTCTGGATGCGTTGATGAAGATCCAGGATCAGATCAGGGGTGAAAGTGTGCTGAACGATCGCCACAAAGACTTTAAAGGGATTCTCGACTGATATGAATACGACGGCACTAGAATTACTTCAGGCCGCGTTCCCGGATGTCCCCTGCACGGCCTCGGTCGATGCGGTGGTGCTCACGGTGCAGCCTGCGCAACTCGAATCGACACTTTCCCGCCTCAAAAACGATCCGGCGCTCAATTTCGGATTGCTCCTCGATGTAACCGCGGTTGATTATCTCGATTACCCGGTGCAGCCGGAGGCGCGGTTTTCTGTGGTCTATACGATCCGTAATTGGGAAAAGAACATGCTGGTCCAGGTTCGGACCCCCGTGGCCGATCCCGAGGTCGGAGTTCCCTCCGCGACCAAGTTTTGGGGTTCCGCCAATTGGGGCGAGCGCGAGGTCTACGACCAATACGGCATTTCTTTCCAAGGTCATCCGGACCTCCGCCGCATCCTCAACCACTGGCAGTTTCAGGGCCATCCCCTACGCAAGGATTATCCCATCGGGCAGGGACAGATCTGCTTTGAGACCGACAGTCTGGAGAAGGAGATCAAGGCCCGGTTGCTGCACAACGGTGTCGATGCGACGGTAAAGGAAGATATCAACACCGAGATCATGTACCTCAACCTCGGACCGTCCCATCCGGCCACCCATGGTGCCATCCGTATTCTGACCGCGCTTGATGGCGAGACCATTCTCGCCAACATCAACGAGATCGGCTATCTTCATCGCGGTTTTGAAAAAACCGCCGAAAACCGGACCTACAATCAGGTCATCCCGCTCACCGACCGGCTCAACTACTGCTCGGCGCTGATGAACAATATCGCCTACGCCAAGGCGGTCGAATCCTGGCTCGGCATCGAGATCACCGAGCGGGCCAAGTTCATGCGGGTTATCCTGTCCGAGTTTTTCCGCATCCAGGACCACCTGGTGTGCATCGCCGCCAACCTGGTCGACATGGGCGGTCTGACCAACTATTGGTACCTGTATAACGAAAAAGAGGCCTCCTACGATTTGATCAGCCGTCTGACCGGCGCCCGCCTCACCAGCTCCTTTACCCGCATCGGTGGTATGTACCGCGACTTTTACGAGGGCTGGGAAGGGGACATGGAGAACCACCTCCGGGGCATTGAAAAGGGTGTCAACGATTCCCTCAAACTGGTGCTGAAAAACCGAATCGTCCACGACCGGACCCAAAACGTCTGTGTCATGCCGGCGGACAAGGCCCTGTCCTACGGGTATACCGGCCCCTGTCTGCGGGCCAGCGGCGTGCCCTTCGACCTGCGCAAGGACAACCCCTATTATTATTACGATACCTTCGATTTCACCATTCCGCTTGGCTCCAAGGGCGACATCTACGATCGGGTGATGATCCGCTACGAGGAGATCTTTCAGTCCATTTCCATTATCCGGCAGGCGATGAAGCGGATTCCCCAGGGACCGGTCACCATCAGCAACAACAATGTCACCCTGCCGCCCAAGGCCGAGGTGTACAAGAACATCGAGGGATTGGCCAGCCACTTCAAGCTGGTGTTCGAAGGCGTGCGGACCCCGCCCGGCGAATGGTACGACTCCTTTGAGGCGGCCAACGGCGAGCTGGGCTTCTATTTCGTCTCCGACGGCTCCGGACGCCCCTACAAATGCAAGGTGCGGCCGCCCTGCTTTTACATGATGAGCGGTTTCCACGAAATGGTTGAAGGCGAAATGATTGCCGATGCCGTGATCAATCTCGGCAGCATCAATATTATTGGCGGAGAGTTGGACAGATGAGTGATCGATCACAGCTAATAGAAACGGGGAAACCGTTCACCTTTGATGCGCAGCGGGATGCGGAATTCGAGCGTCTGGTCACGCGGTATCCCACCCGGGAATCGTTGATTTTGCCTTCGCTCTGGTTGGTCCAGGAGCAGGAAGGGTGGATCAGCGCCGAGGCCATGGCCTATATCGCCGATCGCATCGGCACCTTCGCCACCATGGTCTACGAGGCCGCCACCTTCTACACCATGTACAACCTGCAACCCAAGGGAAAGAACCACATCTGCGTCTGTCGGACTCTGTCCTGCTACCTGCTGGGCAAGCAGGAAATCGTCGATTACCTGAAGCAGGAACTGGGCATCAAACCCGGCGAAGTCAGTGCGGACGGGCAATACAGTCTGGAGGAGGTGGAATGCCTCGGACATTGCGGCACCGCTCCCGTGGTCCAGTTGAATGGAGAGTTCTATGAGGACATGAATGTCGCTAAACTCAAAGAACTCTTGGCCACGCTGAAATAAGGAGAGCGAACAGATGCAAGTACAAGTACTCAGTACCAGGTTTGACATTCCGGACGCCAATAAAATCGAAGTCGCCAAACAGCATGGGGCCTATGCCACTTTGGACAAGGTCTTTGCCATGCAACCCGAGGAGATCATCGAGTTGGTCAAGGCCAGCGGGTTACGCGGCCGCGGCGGCGCCGGTTTCCCCACCGGTTTGAAATGGAGCTTCCTGCCGAAAAATATCGACAAGCCGGTCTATCTGGCCGTCAATTCGGACGAATCAGAACCGGCTACCTTCAAGGATCGCTACATCCTGGTCCGCGATCCCCACATGCTGATCGAAGGCATCATCATCTGCTGCTATGCGATTAAGAGCCATGCGGCCTACATCTACATCCGCGGCGAATACACCACCCAGGTGAAAGTGTTGCAGGCCGCCATCGACGAGGCCTATGCCGCCGGTTATTTGGGCGATACCGTCGCCGGCCACGATTATAAGCTCGATGTCACTGTCCACCGCGGCGCCGGCGCTTATGTCTGCGGCGAGGAGACCGCGCTGCTCGAATCCATCGAGGGCAGAAAAGGTCAGCCCCGGAGCAAGCCGCCGTTTCCGGCGGTCGAGGGTCTGTATGGCTGCCCGACCATCATCAACAACGTCCAGAGTATCGGCTCCTTGCCGTTTATTCTCACGAACGGCGCCGATGCCTACAAGGCCTATGGCACCGAGAAAAGCCCCGGTACCCATCTGTTCGGTATTTCCGGCCTGGTGAAAAAACCCGGCATGTATGAGTTGCCCCTGGGGCTGCCCATCCTGGAAGTGATCGAGAAAGTGGCCGGTGGATTGCGTGACGGCCGCACCCTCAAGGGTGTCATTCCCGGCGGGAGCTCGACGCCGGTGTTGACCCCCGAGGAGGCCCAGACCGTGACGCTTGATTACGAATCCATGGCAGCCCACAAGACCATGTTCGGCTCCGGCGGCATCGTAGTGCTCGACGATACGGTGGACATGGTGAAGTTGGTGGAAAATTTAATCTATTTCTACCACCATGAGTCCTGCGGCCAATGCACGCCCTGCCGCGAAGGTCTCGGCTGGATGCTGAAGATCGTCAAGAAGATCATCCGGGGCGAGGGCACCACCGCCGATATCGATCTGTTGACCGAATTGTGTGACAACATCGAGATGAAGACCGTCTGCGTCCTTTCGGCAGCTTGCACCATGTCGACACGCAGTTACTTGAATAAATTCCGGCATGAATTCGAGGCGTACGTCACTGGCGGCGCTCCGGCTCAGGCTGCGATGTAACAGGGATAAGGGTTACCATGGCTGATAAGGTAAAACTGTTTGTTAACGGTCAAGAAGTCGAAGTCGAGGCAGGGAAGAATCTGATCGACGCCATCGGCGCGATCGGGATCGAGATCCCGCATCTCTGCTACCACCCCGCGCTGGGTGCGGACGGCAACTGCCGGATGTGCCTGGTTGGCATCGAGGACGGTCGGCCCCCGCTGGTTCCGGCCTGCAAGACCCGCGTTGCCGAGGGGATGAAGGTCCAGTTGGATGCCGAGAAAATCAAAAAAATCCAACGCGACATCATGGAGCTTGAGTTGATCAACCATCCGATCGACTGTCCCATCTGCGACCAGGCGGGCGAATGCAAGCTGCAGGATTATTACATGCGCTACGACGGGAAACCCAGCCGGATGACGGTCAAGCCGGTACTGAAGGCCAAGCATATGGACTTCGGTTGCGGCGTGGTCCACGATCAGGAACGGTGCGTCCTCTGTGCCCGCTGCGTTCGGTTCACCCGGATGATCACCAAGACCGGCGAGTTGGGTATTGTCAACCGGACCGACTATGCCCGGGTCAACATTTTCCCCGGCCGGCCGCTGAACAACCGCTACGCCTTGAACGTGGTCGACCTCTGCCCGGTTGGCGCCATGACCAGCCGCGATTTTCGTTTCAAGCAGCGGGCCTGGTTCCTGACCAACAGCCCGAGCATCTGCCACGGGTGCAGCAAGGGCTGCAATATCTTTATCGATCACAACCGCGAAAAATACAAAGATGACGTCATCTATCGTTTCCGGCCGCGGTTGAACGAGAAGGTCAACGGCTATTTCATCTGTGACCAAGGCCGCATGACCTACAAGCTCGAAAATGACAATCGCTTGACCACCCCCCGGGTCGGCGATCGGGACGCAGGCTTCGACGAGGCGGTGGAATCTGTCCGCCGGGCAGTCAGCCAAGCCCAAAAAACGGTGGTGCTCGTTTCGCCCAACGCCTCCCTGGAGCAGATGTTCGCCGTTCAGCAGTTTGCGACCGCCATCAACGCCCCCCTGAGCGGGTACAGCGATGGCTACATCAAGCAGGGTGATGGCGACGATTTTCTGATTCGGGATGACAAATCGGCCAACCGGGCATCGTTCGCCCTCTTGGGTATCGATGCCACCAAGGCCGGATTCGCGGCCGCGGTCGGCGGCGCCGATTTGCTGCTCAGTTTTGATAACGACCTCAGCCGGTCGCTGTCGGAAGCCGAGTTGGGCCAGTTGCTGGCAACGGTCAAGCTGGTCATGGTGACCAGTTCGCAAACCGAGTGCGTCGCCAAGGCCGCGGTCGCGGTGCCGGTCGCCTCTTATAGCGAGGATTCGGGCAGCATCGTCAATGGCGAGGGCCGGCTTCAGCGCTACGAGGTTGCGGTGGTGAAAAACCAACCGGCGTGCGATCTTCTTCGGATCGTCCACCTTCTCGGTGGAGAAGTGACCAATAATCAGGAGGCACGCGTCGGTTTGCAAGCCGCAGTGGCTGTCTTGAAGAATATCGATTTGGAACAGGTCCCCGCCGAGGGGATCGCACTAACTGAAAGCGAGGTCGCACATGTCGCAGCTTGATATTCTCCTTCTTGTCCTCAGAGTTGCCTTCGGAGCGTTTGTTCCGCTCTGCTTCATTGCGGTCCTCGTCTGGATGGAACGGCGCGGTGCCGCCTTCTTTCAGGATCGCTCCGGCCCCAATCGCGCCAATATCTTCGGTTTTCGGGCCGCCGGCCTGGTGCAGAACCTGGCCGATGCGGTGAAACTGATCACCAAGGAAGATGTGATCCCCGATCACGTCAAACACAAATTCTATTTTGTTCTGGCCCCGGTCATCGTTTTCTGCATTGCCTTGATGTCGTTTGCCGCGGTTCCCTTTGCCGACGTGCTGGTGATCAACGGCAAAGAATACATCATGCAGGCCATTCCCACCGATCTCGGCATTCTCTGGTTCTTGGCCCTGGCCGGTTTCGCGGTCTACGGCATCATCTTGGCCGGCTGGTCCTCGCACAATAAATATGGCGTCTTGGGTGGATTACGTGCCGCCGCGCAGGTCATCAGCTACGAAATTCCCATGGGATTGGCGATCATCAGCGCCCTCGTCGTGTACGGCACCGTCAGTCTCACCGAGATTGCCCAGTTCCAAGGGCAGTTGCTCTTCGGTTTCATCCCGATGTGGGGCGTGGTCCTGCAACCGCTGGGCGCCATCATCTTCATCGTGGCGGCTTTTGCCGAGGCCAACCGAACCCCATTCGATCTGGCCGAAGGTGAAAGCGAGTTAGTCGCCGGTTTCCATGTCGAATACAGCTCGATGAAGTTCGGCATGTTTTTCATGGGTGAGTATGTGGCCATGTTTACCTCCAGCGCCATCATCGTGACCCTGTATTTTGGTGGCTATCAGCTGCCCTGGCTTACCACGGAAACGCTTGTCAACCATGCCGGGATCGTGAGCTTCCTGCTCATGCTTGCGGTACCTGCTTTTGCCTTCCTGTTTTCCTTGTGGATACGGAAAAACAACAAAAGCCATTATGATCGTCCCGATGATCCCAGGGTTCGCGAAGCACAGGTCTACATCAAGGCACTTTGGGTGCTGGTCGGTGGCATAGAAGTGCTTCTTCTTTTCTTTATGGTCTTGTCGGGCGGAGCTGCTGCGAACATTCTCGTTGCTCTCCTGCAGATCATCACCTTTCTGGTGAAAACAACCTTGATGTGCTTCGTGTATGTCTGGGTTCGCTGGACCTTGCCTCGTTTCAGGTATGATCAATTGCAGAGTTTGGGCTGGCAAACATTATTGCCGCTCTCCTTGCTGAATATTTTAGTAACCAGTGCAGTCGTTGTCGCATTGAGCTGATTGAGGAGCTGGCATGAGTGGAAAAGTAAAAGTAATGGAGCGTAAAGGAAAAGACCTTTACGAACGGCTGTATCTGATTGAGATTTTCAAGGGGATGGCAGTGACCTTCGGGCACTTTATCACCAATTTCCTTGATAACTCAAAACTCTACGTTCGGCATTATCCCGAGCAAAAGCCCGAGATCACCGCCCGATGGCGGGGACGGCATCGTTTGACTACGCATGAAGACGGGACCATGAAATGCGTGGCCTGTTTCATGTGTCAGACCAACTGCCCGGCCAAATGCATCATGATCGAGGCTGGCGAGCGGTCAGACGGCCGAACGGAAAAAATGCCGGTGCGGTTCGATATCGATCTGCTGGAATGCATCTATTGCGGTTATTGCGTCGAGGCCTGTCCCATGGACGCCATTCGCATGGATACGGGAATTTTCTCCGTCACCGGGAGTGAACGGGGATCGTTTGTCATGGGACTCAATGCGCTACTGGCCACACCGGGTGCATTCACCGAAGAAGAGTACAAGAAAGGGGGCGCTTGATATCATGTTTGCCGACGGGCTATTTTTAGGATTTGCCGTGCTGGCCGTATTGGGTGCGGTCGGGCTGGTAGTGTTTCGACATCCGATGAACGGAGCGATGAGCTTTGTCGTGACGCTGATTTCTCTGGCCGGATTGTACGCATTGCTCTCCGCCAAGCTGATCTTTGCTCTGCAGTTGATTGTCTACGCAGGGGCGATCATGTCGCTGATCGTGTTCATCATCATGTTCCTGAACATTCAACCCAGCGACCTGCCCCAAGAAGAGACCAAACTCTTCTATATCCTGGGCGGTAGCGTAGTGGTGCTTCCCATCGGCCTGTTCATGGCCAAGATTGTCAAGAGTCTGCCGAAGAGCTCCACCGAAATCGTTGGCAACAACTTTGGCGGCGTCAAGGAGGTTGGTTTGCTCCTGTTCAGAGACTGGCTGGTGCCGTTTGAAATCGTCTCGATCCTGCTGCTGGTTTCCTTGATCGGAGCCGTTATCCTCGCAGGGAAAAGGGGGACCACCAAATGATGCACAACTATCTCTATCTCGCTATTATCCTGTTTTGTCTCGGAATTGTAGGCGTTATCTCGAGACGGAATGTATTCACGGTTTTTATGTCCATTGAGTTGATGCTGAATGCAGCCAATCTCGCCTTTATCGCCTTCGCCAGGGTGCATGAAAACATGGACGGACACGTGCTGGCAATGATGGTCATGGCGGTTGCCGCCGCTGAGGCAGCCTTGGCGCTCGCCGTCGTGATTTTACTGCACAAACATAAAAGCAAGCTTGACACCAATGTGTTCAGTTTGCTGAAAGGGTGATTCCATGGAACAGAGTGTAAACTATCTAGGGCTGATCCCGCTTTTTCCACTGATGGGAGCGGTGTTCATCGGACTGCTTCACGTCTTTACCTGTAACAGAGCCAAACTGCCGGAAAAGGTTTACGGCATTTTAGCCTGCATCGGACCGGTGCTCTCCTTTGTTCTGGCACTCAAGGTCTTCATCGCCTTAAAGGAGTTGCCCGCCGCTTCCCGGTTTCTCAGCCACAAGGCCTTTATCTGGTTCAGTGTCGGCGACCTCCACATTGACATGGGATTTCTTGCCGATCCCTTGAGCTGCTTGATGCTCTTGTTCGTCACCTTCATCGGCTCACTCATCCATATCTACTCGATTGGGTACATGGGCGGTGACAAGAACTACGGTAAGTTTTTCGCCTACATGAACCTGTTTCTGGGCAGCATGCTGGTGCTGGTGCTCGGCGACAGTCCGGTGGTCATGTTCGTCGGCTGGGAAGGCGTGGGGCTGTGCTCCTATCTGCTGATCAGTTTCTACAGCGAGGATCGGTCCAATGTCCTGGCCGGCAACAAGGCCTTCATCGTCAACCGCATTGGCGATCTCGGTTTTGTTCTGGGGATGTCCTTTCTCTTCTGGGGAATTGGCGCAAGTGGCTTTGATTATCTGTCGCTGAAGGCCAATGTCCAAAACCTTGAGCCGGCCATCGCTCTGACCGTTTGCCTGCTGCTCTTTGTCGGCGCCACTGGCAAGTCGGCCCAGATCCCGCTCTATGTCTGGCTCCCCGACGCCATGGCCGGTCCCACGCCAGTCTCGGCACTCATCCATGCCGCCACCATGGTCACTGCCGGTGTCTATATGGTGGCCCGTTTCAGCTTTCTTTATGCCGGCGTGGAACTGGCCGGCAACATCGTCGCCTGGGTCGGTATCCTCACGGCCCTGCTCGCTGCAATCTTCGGCATGTTCCAGGAAGACATCAAGAAGGTTCTGGCCTACTCCACCGTCAGCCAGTTGGGATACATGTTCGCGGGTGTCGGTGTGGCTGCCTACTCTGCCGGTATCTTTCACGTTTTCACCCACGCCTTTTTCAAGGCCCTGCTCTTCCTTGGTGCCGGTGCGGTCATTTATGCCCTGCATCACGAACAGAACATCTGGAAGATGGGTGGCTTGAAGGCCAAGATGCCCAGAACTTATATCACCATGGTCATCGGGGCCTTTGCCTTGGCCGGATGTCCGCCGTTCTCCGGCTTCTTCAGCAAGGACGAAATCCTGTACAGCGCCCTGGCTACCGGTCACTACGGCATCTGGGCCGTCGGCGTGCTCGTGGCGGGAATGACCGCCTACTACACCTTCCGGATGATCTTTGTCGTCTTCCACGGCGAACCGCGGGATCACCATGCCTATGAACATGCCCACGAGGCGCCTTCGGTGATGACCGTGCCACTGATTATCCTCGCCGTCGGAGCCCTCTTTGCCGGATTTTTCAACCTGCCCGCCATCTTTGGCGGCGACCAGATGGTTTCCCATTGGTTGGCGCCCAGCTTGAGCGAACATCATCCCCATGCCAGTGTCTTTGTCGAGATCATCGCCATTGGTGCCAGCGTGGTGGCCTTTGCCATCGGTTTCAAGATCGCCTATTCCAAATTCGGCCAAGGCGCGCCCGCGCCCTCGTACAAGGGATTTGCCGATTTCGCCTACCACAAGTTTTATGTCGATGAACTGTACGATGCGGTAATCGTTCAACCCTACAAGGCGATCGGTTCCAGCATCTGGAAAGTTATCGAACCGAATGTCACCGATGCACCCGTCAAGGGCGTGTCCAGGCTGTATATGGTACTCGGCGCCGCTTTCAAGGTCTTTCAAGTCGGCTACGTCAGGGTATATGCAATCTATATGGTCCTGGGGCTGAGTCTCATGAGCCTGCTCCTCTCTCAATCGTTGAACTGATAAGGTGAAAGAATGTTCGAACATGTCCTTTCCGTCATAATCTTTCTGCCCATCCTTGCCGGATTGTTGCTCCTGGCAAGCCCGGCAAGCAGGACCGTTGCTCGATTCACCGGCCTTGTCGTTTCCCTGGCCACGCTTGTTTTGAGCATTGATCTCTATATGGGATTCAAAGCCACAGGATACCTGGAATTCGTCGAAAACATTCCCTGGATCAAGTCCTTGGGCGTCTCCTACTTCCTCGGGGTCGACGGCATCAGTCTGTTCATCCTGATGGCGGGCTCGGTGCTCCTGCCGATGGTCTATTTCATCTTCGGGACCAAGGAAAAAGGCTATTATGCCAACCTGCTCATCGTTCAGGGGGCCATGGCGGGCGCTGTCTGCGCCGCCGACATGATTTTGTTCTATATCTTCTGGGAAGTCATGCTCCTGCCGGTCTTTTTCATGCTTGGTCTTTATGGCGGGCCCAAGAGATTGCCGGCAACCCTGAAAATCACCCTCTATACCATTGCCGGCTCCCTGCTGATGCTGGCCGCGATCGTTTACCTCGGGGTCAGCTATCATGCCCAGTTCAACGAGTGGAGCTTTGCCATGGATAAAATGGCACAACTCAACCTCACCGGCCGGGTGGCGGCGATTGCCTTCTTCGGTTTCATGATCGCCTTTGCCATCAAGATCCCGCTCTTCCCGTTCCATACCTGGTTGCCCGACGCCTATACCGAGGCGCCGACCGCCACCACTTTCGTTCTCTCCGCGGTCATGGCCAAGATCGGTGTCTACGGTGTCATCCGCTTCGTCGTGCCGGTGTTTGACCTGGAATTCGCCCGCTTTGCCATCCTGTTGGCCTATTCCGGGGTGATCGGGATGATGTACTGCGGTCTGGCCGCGATCACCCAGAAAGATTTCAAGCGGATGCTGGCCTTCTCTTCTGCCTCCCATATGGGGGTGATCGCCCTGGGCGTCTTTTGCATGAACCTCCAGGCCCTGACCGGCAGCATCTATCAAATTGTCGCCCATGCCACCAGCACCGGTGTGCTCTTTCTCTTCGCCGGTATCCTCGAGGAACGCACCAACACCCGCACCATTGAGGATCTCGGCGGCATAGCCGCCAAGGCTCCGGTCTTCGCCCTCTATTTTGCCATCGCCATGCTGGCCTCGGTCGGACTTCCCGGAACCAGCGGTTTCATCGGGGAATTCATGATCGTTCTCGGCGCGGTGAAATTCAATACCGCGGTGGGTGTGCTGGCCGGTACCACCTTGATCATCGGTGTCTGCTACATGTTGTGGATGTTCCAGCGGGTGTTTTTTGAAAACACCACCAGCCGTTCCGAAAACTTCAAGGATTTGAGTCTGGTCGAGGGGCTGGCCTTTTTACCGGTTATCCTCCTGATCATTGTGATGGGGATTTATCCCCATCCCTTCCTCCGCAAGATCACGCCTTCGACGGCATTGCAGTTCACCCAACCGCCGGCGGTCGTTGCCCAGGCACCTGCATCCAACGCTCAGAATTTTGGGCTCACCATTGAACAGAAATAAGGCCGGATTGTAATCATGACGAACGATTTAATGTTATTGATGCCACTGATCATTGTTGGTGCAGGGGCGATTTTGCTGATGATCGCCTCTGCCTATGACAAACTCACGCATGAAGTCGCAGCGTTCGGAAGCGCCGGCATCTTTGCCCTGGCTTTTCTCGTTCAGGTTGCCTCCTGCATTTTGGGCAATGTCGCGCTGTTTTCCGAGGCGTTCAACGGGGTTTTGGTTGCCAGCAATTTTTCCAAGGCAGCCGGATTGATTATTCTGGCCTGCGGCTTTTTTACCGCCATGAGTTCGCAGACCTACTTCAAACAGAATAACTTCTGCAGCCCTGAGTACTATTGCCTGATCGCCTTTGCTGCCTCCGGCATGCTCCTTTTGACCATGACCCAGGAATTGATTTCCGCCTTCATCGCCCTGGAGATCATGTCGCTGGCCATCTATATCCTGGTTGGTTATGACCGCCAAAACGTGATCAGCTCCGAGGCGGTCCTGAAATATCTCATGCTGGGGGCCTTTGCCGGTGCCTTTTTTACCATGGGAAGCGCCTTCGTCTATGGGGCGGTCGGCTCCACCAAATTTGTCAAGATCGGTCAGTACCTCGCTGCCCATGGCATGCTCCAGTCTCCGGCCATAATCGGCGGGGCTTTCTTTATTCTGGTGGCCTTCCTGTTCAAGGCGGCAGCCTTCCCCTTTCACGCCTGGGTGGTCGACGTCTATGACGGCGCTTCCGTACCGATCACCGGGTACATGGCCACCGGTCTCAAGACCGCCATCTTCGCGGTGTTCGCCAACTTCCTCGTGGTTGACGGCGCTATGCAGCAAGGGTGGATCACCTACCTGTTCTACATTTCGGTGTTGACGATGTTTGTCGGCAACCTGATCGCCATCGGCCAGCAATCTTTAAAACGGATGTTGGCAGCCTCCGGTATCGTTCACACCGGTTATTTGCTGATCGCACTGGTAGCCGTGAGCACCAAGGATTTTACCGGCAGCGTCATCGCCTACTACCTTGCCGCCTACGCGGCCGGGACCCTGGGTATCTTCTGCGCCCTTTCTTATCTGGGTGGTGCCGGGGAATCACGAAAGACCTTTGACGATTTCAAGGGACTGGCCAAAGCCCGGCCCTATTCGGCCGCGGCCATTTCCATCTTTTTGCTCTCCATGGCCGGCATCCCGCCGACCGCCGGATTCATGGGAAAATTCTACATTATCACCAGCGCCATCGATGCCGGTCAGGTGGCCTTGGCCGTCCTTGGCATCGTCAGCAGCATCATTTCCATGTGGTACTATTTGCGGCTGATCATTACCATGTATTTCCATGAGGCCGAAGAGCAGTTCAACGAACCGGCGCCTTCTGCCCTGGCACCGGTCTGCACCTTCATTCTGGTGCTCTGCGTTTTTGCCATCAGTCTGTATCCGATAGCGGTCTGATTCACGCTTTTCAGCCACGTTGTTCATAGCTTGGTTGCAGGAAGAAGAGGCCAGTCGCCTCTTCTTCCTTCTTTTTTTGTTGGCAAACGTGTAAGAGGTACAGGAAAGAGGAGAACCACTTCATATTTGCCAGAATGACCCGCTTTTTTTTCTCTGTTGAACACCTTGTTTACGACCCATCTTGGTGGTGCGTGCAATGCAACAAAGGACAGCAGATAACCCGCAACACCCACCCCCGTTTTTGCAGGACACCACCCTTCTCAAAATCCGGCTGTTCGGTATCGCCGCTGCCACTTTTCTGATCTCGGTGCTTGTTTTTTTCGGCAGCGACCAGGTCGCGCTGATGCTGCATCGACGGCACCAGCAGCCCGGCACCGAAAACCTGGCGCGGGAACTGAACACCTTCATCATCCACTATTATGCCCAGTCCGTCCAAAATCTTGCGGCCAGGGACGAGGTGGTCAACGTCAGTTCCGGCAAGACCACCATCGACAATCCCTCCCTGTTGCGAGTTCTGAATACCGCCCAAGGCGTGCTCAATGTGTCCCTGGTGTATGTCATGAACCGGGAGGGAACCGTAGTGGGGTGTTCCAACGATCCTGACGAAATCAGTCTGACCGGCAAAAACTATCGCTTTCGTCCCTACTTTTTCCGTGCCCTAGCCGGCTCGCCGTTCATTTTTCCGGCGGTGGGGGTGACGACCAACGTCAAGGGCGTCTATTTCAGTACCCCCATTTATCGCGCTGGGGACGACCATCCCAGCGGCGTTCTGGTTATCAAAACCAGAAGCAACGTCTTTGATGCATTTTTTGCCTCTCTGGGGGGTGGGCTGGAGGTCCTCCTTCTTTCCCCCGATGGGGTTATTTTCACCTCCACGCAAAACCGATGGGATTTCCTGACAGCTTGGCCGATTGGAGCAAGCAGATTGGAAGAGCTCAAGGCAACCAAGCAGTTCAGCGATTATGAACTTGCTCCCCTTCCTTTTTCGCTGGCCAATTCGGTCGTCCGGTACGACGGCCTGCGGGCCACGGTTGTCGTTCACCCGTTGCAAATCGAGGGCTGGCAGATCGCCACCGTGGCACCGGTCGCATTCCCCTGGCTCGTCGTGCTGTTACTCTGCAGCACGGTCCTGGCCCTCGGAACGTTGACCGCAATCATCGTGCATAATGCCCACAAGGAAAAAAAGCTTGCCGTCCAGGTGCTTGCCGGCCAGGAGGCAAGCAGTCGCGCCAACGCGGCACATCGCGCCTCGGTCATGGAGCTGGAAACCATTTTCAGCACCAGTCTCGTCGGCATTGTCTTGGTGCGGGAAGGCCGGATCGTCAATGCCAACAAACGGATGGCCGAAATGTTCGGCTATGACCAAAACGAGCTGATCGACGGCGATGTCCGGCAACTTTTCTCGGGTCGCCGCACCTTCAGAAGATTTGTCCGCAGGCATTTGCATCTGCTGATGGACAGCAATATCGAACAGGTGGAGTACAGCCTCAGGAGAAAGAACGGCTCCCTCATTCCCTGCACCCTCAGCGGCAAGGCCATCGAGCGCTCCAATTTGGCGTTGGGGAGCGTATGGGTGGTTGAGGATGTGTCCCGCAGGAAAGCAGCGGAACAGGAACTCGAACAGGCCCGGGAAGCGGCGGAGGCGGCCAGCGTGGCCAAGGGACAATTTCTTGCCAACATGAGCCACGAAATCCGCACCCCCATGAACGGCATCATCGGCCTGACCAACATTCTTCTCCAACATGACCTGCCGGAGACGCAACGCGGCCATTTGGAGCTGATCCAACGTGCCGCCATCAGGTTGATGACCATCATCAACGATATCCTCGATTTTTCCAAGCTGGGGGCAGGACGGTTCGAACTGGAACGTCATCCCTTTCGCCTGCGCGCCCTGTTACGCGAAATCATCCAGCCCATGGAGCCGACCGTACGCAGAAAGAACCTGCAACTCAAGCTGACGGTGGACGCCGCCGTTCCCGAGACCATCCAGGGCGATCAGACCAAAATTATGCAGATATTGACCAATTTGATCGACAACAGCTTGAAATTCACCCGAAAAGGACTGGTGCACGTTATGGTCCGCCTCGAACAACAGGACCGATCGACCCCCGCGAACCTCCTATTCACGGTGACCGACACCGGTATCGGTATCGTTCCTGCCTATCGCGACAAGGTCTTCGAATCCTTTTCCCAGGCCGATTCCTCCCATAGCCGCAAATTCGGGGGAACCGGCCTGGGCCTGTCCATCTCCAAAGGGCTGGTCGAGCTCATGGGGGGGCGCATCTGGTTCGACAGCGAGCCCGGCCACGGAACCTGCTTTTACTTCACCCTGCCCTTGGTGGCGCCGGTCACGAACGGACCAAAAACGCCGGACGACATCCAGACCCCTCGCCGGCAGGAGCGTACCCTGTCCCTGGGGCACGGCAGGCGCATCCTGGTGGCCGAAGACGAATATATCAATACCATCCTGATCAGCACCCTGCTCAAACAGGCGGGGTACCATGTCACCACGGTGCGCAGCGGCCGGGAAGCCGTGGACGCCTGGCGCGGCGGTATCTTCGACTGCATCCTCATGGACATCCAGATGCCGGAAATGGACGGGTATGAGGCCGTGGCCCGCATTCGTGAGGCAGAGGCACAGGGGGAACACCTGCCGATCATTGCCATGACCGCGCATGCCATGAGCGGCGATCGGCAAAAGTGCCTGGATGCCGGTATGGACGATTATGTCGCCAAACCGATCGACGGCACCAGGGTGTTGCAACTGTTACGGCAGTACCTTTCGGCCCCGGAAGAACAAGGAACCATCCCGGCCGGGGACGAGAGCTCATGACCCGCCTGCTGACCCTTTTCCTGGTGTGCCTGCTGGCTGGAGTGGGCGGCTACCTGCTCGCCGTTCGACCCACCTCCGATGCGGCGCTGGTGGAATACCTTCCCGAAGATACCCTGGCCCTGATCGAATGGGACAATATCGCCCGGTCCTGGGAGGCGTGGCAACGCAGCCCGGCCGGCGAAAAGAGGCAGCAACCGAAATGGTTCAAGATGCTTGAGCAAGGGGGCGTCCCGGCGTCCCTGGTCGACGATTCCCGGCAGGCGATCGCATTTCTCGAACAATGGGCCCGATATCCCTCCTTGCAAACGCTTTTGGGGACCAAGGCGGTGCTGGCCCTTGTGCCGGATCCCGTTACCCCGTCTTCCCCCTCTCCTTTGACCGGGCAATGGATGCTGGCAGTGGCAGCGGGTTCCGATTTTTCACCGCAACAGTTCCAGGATTTTCTGGGACCCGTGCAATCGCAACAGACCACGCTCTATCAGGGCGAAACCGTGGCAACCCTGGTTTTCCAGGGCGGAGAGACTCTCTCCTGCTGGCGGCGAGGGGAAATCGTGCTGTGTGCCCGACAGGCCGACCTTGTCCGCCGTTGTATCGATCAAGCCCTGCAACGAATGGTGCAGGCACGCTCGGGGCTGCAATTGAACGCAGCCTATCAGCGCCTGAAACAGCATTGCCGGGACCGCTCCGATCTCTTTGGTTATGCCGATCTGGAAAGACTGCAACGCCGGTGGCCGCCGTTGCGGGAACTCGACGCCGAAAGCGGCGGACTGGTGCCCCGGCATCTGGCCCTCTTTCATTTCGCCGAAGGGAGCGAAAACCGGTTAGGGATGGTGGCCCTGGCGGACCAGGAAGCAGTGGCCGCCTTTACCGCCCGGCACCGACTGGCGGCGCCGGTCACCGGACCTGCGGTCCGGTCGGTCGCCGCGGAAACCGGGTTCTTTCTGTGGACCAATTGGTTTAAGCCGCAAAAACTGTGGGATCTCGGCCTGCAACGTGCCCATCCCGATGTCGTTGCCCTGATGACCTCCGTGGGCCAGCAGTTCTCCGAGATCACCGGCAAGTCCCTGGATGCTTTTTTTCATGTCTTTGGCAACGGATTCGGGGTATTTATCAACGAACAACCGGTCCCGAACCAATCGAACCGGTCCATGGGCTGCTTGATCGTCGAAGTGCGCGATCGTCCTGCGGTTGCGGCCATGATCAAGCAACTGGTTGCCGGTCTGCAGGTGATTGCGGTGCAATCCGGCGGCATGGAGATCTTCTCGGTGATGCTGGCCGGCGGGTTGTTGCAACCGGCCTATGCCCTGTTGGATCACCATCTGATCCTCGCCGACAGTGTCGACCTGATCGAGCAGGCGCGGCAACAATTCCGGCTCGATCCGGACAGCGGCGAGAAGGAACGGCAGCGGGGCGAGAGCGAGGCCGGCAATCTGTTTCTCTTTGTCCGCACCGGCGAGATGGTCGATCGCCTGGTGCCGGTGCTCACCCTGCTGGCCAAGGAAACCGGCGAGCGTGCCCGGGTGCTGTCGGCCGAGAACCGGCTGTTGGTCCGGGAGCTTGGCCTGCCGCTGCTGACCGGTCTGCGGGCCATGAAAACGAGCCGTCTCCGTGGCTATGCCGCCGGCGACACCATCCTGTTGGAAATGGATTATACCCTGGGCCGACAGTGAGCCCTGTTTTTCGAGGGGCGAATCGGCAGTGACCTGCCGCCCCGCAAGCGAGCCGTTATGGAACAACTGGTTGCCGAACTGAAGAAAATCCTCCCCCTGAAAGAAATGACCGTGCCCGGCGATATCGTGGTCATCGCCGCCAAGCAGCCGCAGATGCTCCTCTACGCCGTGGTGGGGGAGATCGTTCGCGATGAAACGCGCAAGGAGGAGTGGTGGCAGGTCACTTTGCATCTGCTCTCCATCCCGATCCAGACCGTGGTCTGGACCCTGCGCACCCCGCAGTTCACCGGCCGGGAAATATTCACCATGGGCGGGGAAGGCCGATTCGTGCAGGCGGTGCGAATCGATACCGCGACCGGTCCTGCCCCCGGTCCGGTGCGGGAAGAAAAGAAGCAAGACGGGCCACGTAAACCGGGCCTGCGGATCGTCAAATGAGCATGGTCCGACCGGATTCGATCGCCGGCAACGACCGCGGCGGCCACCCTTGGCGGGCGGCGCGGCTGCACCGGTCTCCCAGGGAGTGGTCGCTGCGGTGAACGAGCGTCAGATTATCGAATACATAGCGGCCCTGGCCGGCCCGGCCGACGCGCGGTTGATCAAGGGTATCGGCGACGATTGCGCCGTGGTGGCCAAAGACGGCCGTCAGGTCTGGCTGCTGACCATGGATACCCTGATCGAGGGGGTCCATTTCGATCCCGCCTTCCATCCGCCCGAGAAACTGGGCCGCAAGGCGGTTTCGGTCAATGTCAGCGATATCGGGGCCATGGGTGGCCGGCCCGCCTTTATCCTCCTCTCGGTGGGCATGCCCAGGGGATTCGACGAAGCCTGGTTCCGGGCCTTTGCCCGCGGGCTGACCGCTGGGTGCCGGGAGTACGGCTGTTTCCTGATCGGCGGCGACACCGTGGCCAGTCCCCAGGGGTTCAACTGCTCCCTGACCGTCATCGGCGAGGCCGAGGCCGACCGGGTGGTCTATCGCAGCGGCGCCCGACCCGGCGACACCGTCTGGGTCAGCGGTCCTCTGGGCGGGGCCGCCGCCGGCCTGGAATTGCTGCGCCGGGGCATCGAACCCGGCAACCCGCTCTTTACCCCGTTCCGGGAACAGCATCTCAACCCTGTCGCCCGGGTCGAATTGGGTCGCCGTCTGGGCGAAAACGGCCTGGTGCATGCCATGATGGACCTCTCCGACGGTCTGGCCACCGACCTGGCTCATCTGTGCAAACAATCCGGGGTGGGGGCGCGCCTGGCGGGTCGGGAGCTGCCGGTCCTCCCCGCCCTGGCCGCGGCGGCCCGCCTGGTGGGTACCGATCCCGAAGGCTGGGCCATCGGCGGCGGCGAGGATTACGAACTGCTGTTCACCGCCGATGCCGATGCCCGCTTGCCTCTGCTCGATCTCGGCCGTCAATGCGGGCTGCCGCTCGCACCGGTCGGAACGGTGGTGGCAGGCGAAGGCGTCACCCTGATCCGGCAACGGGCGGACGGCACCGACGAAGAAGTGGCCATCGCCTACCGGGGGTTCGATCATTTCCGCACCGGGGCAGGGGGGTAGGATGGAGGTCGGCGCCCTGTTCAGGCACTGGTCGTTGCGGCTGCTCGCCCCGGATCGGGTGGTGCAGGATACCTACGAGGCGTTCAGAACCCTGCTCGACCTTGACGGCAGAAGCCATGCGTTGATGGCCGAATTCGAGGCCCTCTACCATGAGGGCCGACGGGAGGATCTGGCTCGAACCCGTGCCCGCTACCGTCATTTCGCCAAGGCGGTAGCCGGCATGGTCGCGGCCCTGGAGCGAATGCATCCCGGCCAGGCAGGACCGCTTCGCGATTATTTCAACAAATACGATTTTTACGTCCGTCTCTTGCTGGCCCCGCCGGAAACGTTTCTCATCCCGCCCTTTGTCCTTGCCCACGACAGCCAGGCCGACCCCGCCTTGGCGGGCAACAAGAGTTCTCGTCTGCTCCAGCTCAAACACGGGGACCGGGCCCGCATCCCCGACGGGTTCACCATCGCCGCCACCACCTTTGGCCTGCTGGTTGAGCACAATCGGCTGCGTCCGGCTCTCGACCTCCTCCTGGCCGGGATCGATCCCGAAGCGGCAACCGGCCTGGACACGGCCTCCCAGGCCCTGATGACCCTGGTCCGGCAAATGGAGATCCCCGACCAGGTGACCCGGGCCATCCTGGCCGAGTACGATCGCCTCGCCGCCCTAACCCCCGGCAAGGCCCCGAAGGTGGCGGTGCGCTCCTCGGCGCTCCATGAGGACGGCCACCACAGTTTTGCCGGTCAGTATCACTCGGTGCTCGGGGTCGGCCGGGACGGTCTGCTAGCCGCCTACCTTGAGGTGATCGCCTCCAAATACACGCCCCAGGCCCTGCTCTACCGCATCCATGCCGGGATTAGCGACGAGGAGGCGGCGATGGCGGTGCTGATTGCCGTCATGGTCGATGGTGCGGCCAGCGGCGTGGTCTACACCCGCGACCCGGCCGCCGGCGACCAAACTCTGCTGGTCCATGCTGTCCATGGCCTGGGGGGGCCGCTGGTGGGCGGCGAGGTGGTGCCTGCTGTCTATCGGTTCCCGCCGGGCAGCGACACCCCCGTCGAGACGACGGTCGGGGCGCAGCACTGCCGCTCGGTGCTGCGCGACGGCCAGATCTGGGAGGAGGCGCTCGATCGGGCGAGGCTTGGCCAACTGCCGCTCGGCCGGGCGCAGGCCATCGAACTTGCCCGCACGGCCAGGGCGTTGGAGCGCTTCTTCGGCACCCCGCAGGATATCGAGTGGGCCCTGGATGGAGAGCAGCGCCTGTGCATCCTCCAGGCCCGTCCGCTGCAATCACAGGCCCCGCGGCCGCCCGAGGAAACCGCCGTTGTCCCGCCTCCCGGCCTCCGGCCCCTGCTGGCCGGGGCCAAGCGGGGTGCGGGCGGGCTTGCCTGGGGCGTGGTCCAGCACCTCGACCCGGCGGCGACAAAACCGCTCGCCGAGGCCACGGTCCTGGTGACCCGGCACATCCCTCCTTCCCTGGTGCGCCACATCCCCAAGCTGGCGGCGGTGGTCTGCGAACAGGGCGCGGTGACCGGCCATTTCGCCACGGTCTGCCGCGAGTTCGGGGTGGTGCTCCTGGTGGAGGCCGCAAGGGCGTGCACCCTGCTGCCCCAGGGTGCGGAGGTGACGGTCGACGGCTTCACCGGCAAGGTGTATGGTGGCCGACTTCCCGGCCTGGCGGACCGTCAGGACAAAGAGCAACGAACCGACGACCCCTTCAGCCGCAAACTCCGGGCCCTGCTCGATTACCTCACCCCGCTGCATCTGCTCGATCCCGCCGGGCCGGATTTCCGCCCCCAGTCCTGCCGCTCCCTGCACGATATCATCCGCTATGCCCATGAAAAGGCGGTCCAGATCATGTTCGGGTTGGGGGGGAGGGCCGGCAGCGTTTTCGGCCGCAGCCGCCGCCTGGCCACCGACCTGCCGCTCGACATCTACCTGCTGGATGTGGGTGGCGCCTTTGCCGACAACGGCGGAGAAACAGTGACGCCCGAGGCGGTGCGGTCCATCCCTTTTCTTGCCCTGTGGCAGGGACTCAGCCACCCGAGCGTCGATTGGCGCAGCCACCGCCATTTCGATTGGCAGGGGTTTGGCGACATGACCCTGGCTGGCGGCATTGCCGCCGGCGGGGTCAAGGATTTCGCCTCCTATGCGGTGGTCGGCGCCGACTATCTCAACCTCAATATGCGCTTTGGTTTCCATTTCACCCTGATCGACTGTTTGTGCGGCGCCGACAGCCGGGCCAACTACTGCCAGTTGCGGTTTGCAGGCGGTGGCGGTGATTATCAGGGCCGGGCGGCACGGATCGCCTTGCTGCACCGGGTTCTTTCCCGCTCGGGTTTTGAGGTCAGTGCTCGGGGTGACCTGCTCGATGCCCGCGTGGGCGGTTATCCGGCCGCGGAGTTGCAGCTCCTGCTGGTCGAGGTCGGTCGGTTGCTCGGCCTGACCAAACTGCTCGACCTGGTCCTGCGCGAAGACGAGATAGAAGAGCGCGCCGATCAATTTTTCCGAGCGAACGGCTCCGGTTTATAACCCATGTATCAGCTGCACTGGATCACCGATCACCTGGCCACCGGCCACGCCCCCATGTCCTACGAGGATCTCGATGGCATCCACGCCCAGGGGATTCGCGCCATCGTCAACCTCTGCGGCGAGTTCTGCGATCTCCACCAGATCGAGGAGGGCAGCGGCTTCGAGGTCTACTACCTGCCGGTGGCCGACGAGTGCGCCCCGGACCTGGCGGCCATGGAACGTGCCCTCGACTGGCTGGACGAGAGCATCTATCTCGGCAAGAAAGTACTGGTGCACTGCCGTCTCGGCCACGGCCGCACCGGGACTTTTATCGCCGCCTACCTGCTGCGCCGGGGCTTCGATTTCAAACGGGCGGAACAGACCCTGAAAGGGCGCACCGCCAATCCGGCCACCTATGCCCAGCGCCGCTTTCTCAAACGCTACGGCAAAAAGGCCGGGCCGCTCCACATTGCGCCCCCCCGGATCGACAATCGGCCGGCCATGGATGTCGCCCCCTTGTTGGCGGCCTATGCCCGACTGCTGGAGCGTTTCGACCGGGAAACCGCCTTGCCGAGAGATGCCACCTGTGGCGGTGGCGACGCCGTGTCCTGTTGCGGCAGCCCGTTCGATCTCCTATTGATCGAAAGCATGCACCTCAGCCAGGCGATCAACCGGGGCCTTACCCAGGAACAGCGGCTGGCGGTGATCGAGCGAGCCGTGGCCCTGACGCGCCGGCTGCAGGCCCTGCACCGCCAACAGCCCGGTTTGGCCACCGATGCGGTGGCCGCCCGCTTTCCCGAAGAGACTTTGACTTGTCCGCTCCTGGAGGCGGGCCGCTGTCTGATCTTCGCCGACCAGCCGCTTCGGTGTCGGTTGTGGGGCAGCGAGGTCGATGAGCAACGGGCGCAAGACCTCCGCCGGGCGGTAGTCGAACTGTCCGGCCGGGCCTACCAAACCCTCACCGGCAGGATGCCGCCCACCGGCGAGTTGCTGTTTTCCTCGGCCGACACCATTTCCGGCAAGTTCGTCCAGCTCTATTTTCAGGCAATGACCAAGAAAACCGAGTAGAGTAGGGGCATGAGCGAAACCATCCCACCCAAGATCCTGGTCGTTGACGACGAACGCGACATGCTCGATTTTCTGGCCAAGATGCTGGCCAAGAAAGGCGGCTATATCGTCACCACCGCCGTCTCGGCCGAGGAGGCCCTGGAAACGGTCCGGACCGATCCCCCCGACGTGGTGCTCACCGACATCAAGATGCCGGGCATGGACGGGTTGACGTTTCTTGCGCGCCTGGGGGCTGTCGATCCGGCGGTGACCACCATCCTCATGACCGGGCACGGCACCATCGAGATGGCGGTGCAGGCCCTCAAGGACGGGGCCTACGATTTTGTCGAGAAGCCGTTTGACAACGAGCGGATGCTCCGCGCCGTCGGCCGGGCCATGGAACGGACCCGATTGATGCGGGAAAACGTTCGGTTGCAGCACCGGCTCTCGGCGCAGGACAGTTACCACGGGTTCGTCGGCCGGTCGCCGCGGTTGCTGCAGACGCTGGAGTTGTTGCGCCGGGTGGCCCAAAGCTGCGTCACCGTGCTCATCCGGGGCGAATCGGGCACCGGCAAGGAGTTGGCGGCCAAGGCCCTGCACCTCATGTCGCCCCGCGCCGGCCGGACCATGATCACGGTCAACTGTCCGGCCCTGCCCGAGCATATCCTGGAAAGCGAACTGTTCGGCTACCGCAAGGGGGCCTTTACCGGTGCCGACCGGGACAAGACCGGGCTGTTCGCCGAGGCCGAGGGATCGACCATCTTCCTCGACGAGATCGCCGACATCCCGGTGAGCGTGCAGACCAAGCTGCTGCGCGTCTTGCAGGAAAAGGAGGTCCAGCCCCTGGGCCAGAACAAAACCTTTGGCGTCGACGTCCGGGTGATCGCCTCCACCAACCAGGATTTGGAGGCCAAGATAAAGCGGGGAGAATTTCGCGAAGACCTCTTTTATCGACTCAATGTCATGACCGTGACCATGCCGAGCCTGGCAGCCCTGGCCGGGGACATCCCGCTCCTGGCCCAGCATTTTCTGGAGCGCTACAGCCGGGAACACGGGCGCGGCAACCTGGAATTTTCCGCCGAGGCCCTGCAAGCCCTGATGCAACATCCCTGGCCGGGCAATATCCGCGAGTTGCAGAACACGATCAACCGGGCCGTGCTCCTCTGCGAGCAAGAGGTGATCGAGGCGGACGATCTTTGGGACGCCCCGGAAGGCGAGGTGCCGTCGCCGGACGAAGCCTCGGTCCAGGCTGCCATCGATGCTGCCTCCTTCAGTCAACTGCCCTACCAAAGAGCGAAAACCGTTCTGCTGCACCGGTTCAACGCCGCCTATCTCGCCCAGGCCCTGCAGGCGGCGGGCGGCAACGTCACTGCGGCGGCCCGCGCCTGCGGCATGGAGCGACAGGCCTTTCAGCGCCTCTTGCGGCGGCACAATATCGAATCGAGGAATTTCCGCTGATGGACAACCGACCGGCTGCCTACGCCCTGGCCCGCAACAAATTCTACTGCAACTTCTGCCCCGGCTATTGCTGTTATCGGCTGCCCGGCGCCACCCTCTACCTCGACGCGGCGGACATCAACCGCATGGCCAGGCACTTTGGCATCAGCGACGGCGAGGTCCGCCAGCGGTATCTGGAAAACAGGAACACCTTCAAAACCCGGGAGGACGGCTCCTGCCTTCTGCTGGCCAACGACCGGATGTGCAAACGCTGCACCATCCACCAGGCCCGGCCCCGACAGTGCCGCGATTTCCCCTACGACCAACCCTGCCCCTACCTGGAAAACCCCGGCCTGCTGGAGATCATTCAGTCCCGGATCGAGCTCGCCCTCTTTGCCCTGAGCGACGACCGTCGCTGACCCCTCATTTCCCGCCGGCGGCGAGTTCCCTTCGTCCCCCGGAGCGTTCCGCCGGCCGTGCCAGTGCCTCCGATTTGTTTCCACTGCAACATCTCTGTTGCGCCTGAAGCGGCCTTTTTGCCGAGGCTGCAAGGCACCCTTAGCATGATAATTAAAATATATAATGTAATATCAAGATGATATTGCGGTGATGGCCCTTGTCTTTGTTCTGGCATCCGGCATGCTTAAGAGGGGCAGAACGCAACTGCTGGACAAGAAAAAGGCTGGAGTATGGCGGTTGCCCCTAGGTTGGATGGAGGAGAAAATGGCTGAAATTCTCACCCTGGACGATGTCCTCGACGCCACGGTACTGGTGGGGAAAATTCTCAAGAAAAAGGGACATGTGGTCCATACCTTCACCGAGGAGGACGAGGCCATCGCCTTTGCCCGGCAGCACCACGTCGACCTGGCGATTCTCGATATCAAGCTGAAAAAGATGAGCGGCATCGAGGTGTTGGCCATTCTGAAGGAGGACAACCCTTTGATGCGCGCCATCATGCTCACCGGGTATCCCACGGTGGAAACCGCGCGCGAGGCCATCAGCCTGGGGGCCGACGAATACTGCGTCAAGCCGATCGACCGGATCGAACTGGAAGAAAAGGTGGCAAAGGTGCTGGCGGCACCATCGCGGGCCTGATTGGCCTGCTGTGCCGAGCCTTGCTCTCCATGGAGCCTTGATCGGCGTCGAAGAGGGGGGGCCGGCAAACAGCAGCAGTACCTTGCCGATGGCTGCGAGCGCCCGCGTCGGCCTGAGTCGGCAACAGGAAGGAACGATGGGACCAAAACGAAGTCCGGCACCGGCAACGGTGGCCGGGAGGACTGAACGGAAGACCAAAAAGGAGAGGAGTATGAACAAGAGAACAGGGATCGTGCCATGGCTTTTGGCGGCGATGATGGTGCTTTTCGGGGTCAACGGAGCGACCGGAGCGGAAGCCGACACCCAGGCGGCGACCATGGCGGCGCCGACGATCGTCATCGACAAAACGGAAATCAACAACGGCGGCACCATCAAGGTCAGCGGCCAGGCCCCGGCCGGCAAACCGGTGTTTCTCGAGGTCTGGGCTGCGGACCACACGGTGCGCGCCAACCGTTTCGACAGCGAGGTCGACAAGGAGACCGGCAAGCGGCCCTATATTTTCTACATCACCGAGGCGATGCCGTCCTACTACAAGACCTTCGTCCCCAAGGAGCTGCAACCGAAGATCGACGCCGCCAAGAAGGAGGGCAAGAAGTGGAGCTATTCGGCCCTGCTCAAGGAGCTCGGTGCCGATGCCGCCTATAACGTGCCGGCCAAGGCGGGGATCGAACGCTATCAGTCCACCCTGATGGCCAGTGTCGTCGGCAGCCGGGGCGATCTGCTCCCGACCATGGACGAGAAGGAAAACCGTAAGCGCTCGATGCAACTGGTCAAGGCCCGTTTCCAGAGCATCGACAAGGTGGTGGCCGCTACAGTGGAGGTCAAACCTGATGGTTCCTACACCGCCGACATCAAGATTCGCGAGGGCTTGGCCCCCGGCAAATACAAGATTGTCGCCGTGGTCGATAAAAAGGTGAAGAGCGAGGCTGCGACCTTCGAGAACAAGATCGCCTTCCCCATCGTCTATCTGGAGAATGCCGGCACCAGCCTCAATATTTTTTATCCCTTTGTGCTCTCCCTGGTCGTCGCCATCTTTGGTGTGCTCATGGGCGCCGGCGGCGGTTTCATCATGAATCCGCTGCTGCTCGCCCTGTTTCCGGCCCTGCCGCACACCATCGTCGCCGGCACGGTCACGCCGACCGTGCTCTTCTCCCAGGGCAGCGGCATCTATAACTACTCCAAGATCAAGTTCATTAATTGGAAGCTCGGGAGCGGCATCGGCTGCGCCATGCTCCTGGGTGGCTTCATCGGGCCAAAACTGACCGAAATGATCACCCTGGATCAGTTCAAGTTCGCCTTCGGCTGGATTCTGATCGTTCTGGCCATCCTGATGCTCTGGCAGACCACCCCGGGATATCTGGCCCGGAACAAGAAGGAACAGTCCATTCTCAAAGAGTTCAAAAAGCGCGCCGAAGAAGCGGCCAAAGGCAAAAAATAAGGATCATCGAGGAGGAATCCATTATGAAAATAGAATTCTGGGGACAGGAATTTCAGGTGAACATGGTGGTCGGATGCATTGGCGGTTTTCTGATTGCCATCATGTCATCGATGTTCGGCTTCGGCGGTGGACCCTTTATGGTGCCGCTGATGACCGTGGCCCTGCGTCTGCCCATGTATCTGGTGGTCGGCAGTTCGCTCTTGGCCATCTTCTTCAATACCTCGATCAGCACCATGCGCCACTATCAGTTCGGCAATTTCGATCTCTATTTCTTCCTGGCCATGTTTCCCGCCGCCATCCTCGGCGGCTACATCGCCCCGCAGATCGCCAAGCGGGTCAGCCCGCTGGTGGTCAAGCGGATCGCCTGCGCCGGTCTGGTCCTGCTGGCCCTGAACCTGCTGGGGGTCTATTGATGGGCGCGTGATCGTTGCGGGCGGCCCGAAGCCGCCTGATGGTCCGAATTCATGAGCGGCACAACGCCGGGACGGTATCGTCCCGGCGTTGTTGTTTTTACCGTTGTTCGAGCAAAGGGGAAACGCCTCGTGCGGCTGCCGGTTCCCTGAAAAAATATGCAGCGATCCTTTCCGGTTTTATCGGTCCTCATGCTATACTGCTGGCAACATCAACCATAGCGGGACCTTCCGTGGGCGCGGACGGGCCGCTCGCGATTGACTTCAGGTGGGCATGAATAAAAGTATCGTCTCCTTGCTGCTGCTGGCGGCGACCATAGGTGCGGGTGCCGCCGGGTATCATTACATTGAACGCTTTCCGGTGATCGATGCCCTGTACATGGCGGTGATCACCATCACCACCGTGGGGTTTGGCGAGATCCACCCTCTCTCCGAGGTGGGACGCCTGTACACCATGGGGCTCATCCTGGTGGGATTTGTAGTGCTCGGTCTTTTCGGCAGCTCCCTGGCCGAGCTGCTGATGGAGCGGGTCTGGAGCGGTAAATATCGGGGGAAAAAAATGAAAAAACAAATCGATCGGTTGAAGAAACACCATATCATCTGCGGCTTCGGCCGGGTCGGCAAGGTGGCGGCCCAGCATCTGCGCGAAGCCGGGGCCAGCTTTGTGGTCATCGATTCTTCGCCTGCCGCCTGTGAGCAACTGCGCGAACTGGGTTATCCCTATATCGATGGCGACGCCACCCGCGAGTCTGTTCTCATGGAGGCCCGCATCAAGCAGGCCAGCGGTCTGCTCGCCCTGGTGCAGTCCGACCCGCACAACCTCTTCATCGCCCTCAATGCACGGGAATTGAACCCGACCCTCCATATCATCGCCCGCTCCGAAGACAAGCAGACCGAAAAGAAGATCCTCAAGGCCGGAGCCGACGCCATTATCTGTCCCTTTGACTCGGCCGGCCGGCAGATTGCCGACAATCTTTTGTCCGCGACCAGCGGCAGTGTCAAACTCGCCCTGGAGGATCAGGTCAATCTGCGACCGGAATGGATCCTCGTTCAGGAAGGTTCGGCCATGAGCAACGCCACCATCGCTGAGATTGCCCGTTCGATGCACCATGAGATCATCGGGTTGCGGCGGGCCGACGTCGACCGGTTGCAGCCGCCGAGCGAAACCGTGGTCCGTCCGGGAGACCAGTTGCTGATCATTTCGGAACGCAGCGACCTGACGGCCTGCGAGGAGGAGGTGCGGGCCGCTCCGAAAAAAATAGTGATCATCGACGATAACCCGGTGATTGTCCGTCTTTACGCCCGACTGTTTCAACGGGCGGGATTCCACCCCCTCACCGCCGACAACGGCGACAGCGGCCTGGCCCTGATTGTGAAGGAAAAACCGGCCGCCGCGGTGGTGGACTTCATGCTGCCCGGCTTGTCCGGACTGGAGGTGTGCCGGCAGGTTCGTCAGGTTGTTCCCCATGAACCGATCAAGCTGGTCGTTTTTACCGCCGACGATACCCCGATTCTGCGGGACCGTTGTCTGGCGGCCGGCGCGGACGAGGTTATTGTCAAGAGCTCCGAGACAGCGGAAATCATCGGCGTGGTCAGCCGAATGCTCCGTGGGTCGTGAGCGTTCCCGTCGGCGGGAAACGGCCGCACCTTTTCAGGACAGGGCTTTCGACCACGGAAGGGCGGCAACCGTCCGGCCGAGTTACAAAAAAAGAATTACTGCTTGCCATAATTCCCCGAGGATGCGATACTGCAACAGTATTTAATGAATCATTGTTTTACTTTGAGGGCCGGAGATGACGACAGCAGCGCCATCGGCATTTACTCCTGAAAAACGCAGGCATACGCGGGTGATCTTTACCCGCAGCGTCAAGGTGTTTGCCCAAGACACCCTGCGAGGCCATTTTCCGGCAAGAAATCTCAGCCTTGGCGGCCTCTTTATCGAGGGCGACATCAATATCCCCGTGGGTGGGGATTGCCGCCTGGAACTTCATGAAACCGGGCGTCGTTCCAGTCTGATTTTAAATTTCTGCGGTACGGTTTGTCGGCAGGAAAAAGATGGTGTGGGAGTCCATTTCACCAGCATGGAAGACGACAGTTTTATGTTTCTCCAAACGATGGTGCTCTACTCTTCCGATGATCCGATAGGGGTGGCCGAGCATTTTCTTGAGGGTTTTGTCCCGAAATCTGCATCAGCCTGATAATCCCATAACGAAAAGATACAAAAGAAGTTCTTGCCCCGATGTGGCGGCATGAACTTCTTTTGCATATAAGAAGAGCCGCTTCGGTCCTCGTCGCTGACCTGGGCGGCTATTGCATTGTGCATGAATCAAACTGAACAACACCCCACCTCCGTCTTCCGAATCGTCGGCGGGATCGGTGACCAGGCCCTGTATATCCTGACCGATCTCGGCAGGATGGGGATTTTCCTGTTTTTTGCCCTGATCGGGCTGTTCAAGCACCCCTTTCGGTTCAAGGAACTAATCAAGCAACTGGGATTCATCGGCGCGGGTTCGATCACCGTCATTTTCTTTACCGCTTTGTCCTCCGGAATGGTCCTCGGGCTGCAAGGATACTATTCGCTGCATAAGTTCGGTGCCGAAGGCATGCTGGGATCGGCGGTCTCCCTGACCCTGATCATGGAACTCGGACCGGTGCTGACCGCGCTGATGGTAACGGGCCGGGCCGGGTCGGCAATGTGTGCCGAAATCGGTATCATGCGGATTTCCGAGCAGATCGACGCCCTGGAATGCATGGCCATCGATCCCTTCCGCTACTTCATCTCTCCCAAGTTTCTGGCGGCCTTGATCTCGGTTCCCCTCCTGACAGCGGTCTTCGATGTGGTCGGCATCATGGGCGGGTATCTGGCCGGGGTCAAGCTGATGGGGGTTAACAGCGGCGCCTTTTTTGCAGGCATGCAGCAGAGCGTTACCAATCACGATCTTCGGCTGGGCGTGATCAAATCCGTTGTGTTCGCCTTGCTGCTGGTTTGGATCTGTACCGGCCGCGGCTATTTTGTCCAGAAGATTCGCGGCGCCGGTTTCGGGGCCGAGAGCGTCAGCAAGGTAACGACCCAGGCGGTGGTTATTTCTTCGATTTCGGTGTTGATCTTCGATTATCTGTTGACCGCGGTGCTGCTATGAGCGACGAGAGCGCCCTGTCGCCCGAGTCGGCCATTCGTTTCGTCGAGGTCTGTAAATCCTTCGGGGAACGATCCCGGCGCCACCTGGTCCTCGATCGGGTCAGTTTTTCGGTGCCCAGTGGGAAAACAACAGTCATCGCCGGCGGAAGCGGGCAAGGGAAAAGCGTCATCCTCAAGCTGATCCTCGGTCTGCTGCGGCCCGACTCCGGGCAGGTGCTGGTCGATGAGCGGAACGTGTCGGACCAGGGATATAAGGCGTTGCAGGAGTTGAGGATGCTGTTTGGCGTTCTTTTTCAGGGGGCAGCCCTGTTCGATTCGTTGACGGTCTTCGAAAATATTGCCTTGCCGCTGCGGGAGCGGACCAAGCTCACCGGCACAGAGATTCACAGCCGGGTGGCCGCCACCCTCGAACAGCTCGAACTGACCGGTCATGAAGATAAATTCCCGGCGCAGCTCAGCGGCGGCATGAAAAAAAGGGTCGGTCTGGCCAGGGCGCTGCAACTGGAGCCGAAAATCGTCCTTTTCGATGAACCCACGACCGGCCTCGACCCGGTCATGAGCAGGGAGATCTACGAGCTTTTCGCCCGGACGCAGCAACGACTGGGATATACGGCGGTGATCGTCAGTCATGACATCCCCCAGATCTTTACCCTTGCCGATCAGATCATTTTGTTGAATAAGGGCGAATTGGATGTGTTCACCGACGCCTCCCGGATCCCCTTTTCAACCAAGCCCAATATTCGTGAGTTTGCCCGGCTGGTCATGGGGCAGCAGGTCGTTTAGGGGACACAGGAGGAGTGTTATGGGAAATTCCCGTGCGGAAATATTGGTCGGCTTCTTTCTGATCGCCGGTTTTTTGGCGCTGGGCTGGCTGGCGCTGCAACTGGGCGAGGTGCCATGGTTGACCGGAGCGAAAACTTATTCGCTCAACGCGGAATTCAACAATATTTCCGGGGTCAAGGCCGGCGCCGATGTCCAGATCGCCGGCGTGACTGTGGGCAAGGTACGGCAACTCACCCTAAACCAGGACCATCAGGCCGTGGTCGGCATGCAGATTCAACGGGGGATAGCCATTCCGGTCGATTCCGTGGCCTCGGTCAAATCCCAGGGGATTATCGGTGACAAGTACATCCAGATCAGTTTGGGAGGGGATGAATCGTTATATAAACCGGGAGAGACCATTGTCGACACCGAATCGGCCGTTGACCTGGAATCCCTGATCTCCAAGTTTGCCTTTGGACAGGTAACGAAATAGAAAAAAACGGTGGAATATATGCGTCAGAAGAGCTATTGTCTCCGGCCGGCCGGGTTAATCATTGGTGTGGCAGTCACGGTTTTCTGGTGGATTTCCTTGGCCCAGGCGGTGGATTTTCTCAGTGATGAGAGTTACGAAAAGCCGGTGGCGGACATTGCGGTCGCCGATCCCATCGAACCGTTTAACCGGGCAGTGTTCACCGTGAACGACAAGTTCTACCTCTGGGTCCTCGAACCTGTCGCCACCGGCTACAGCAAGGTGTTGCCCGCCGATATCCGGGATTGCATCGGTAATTTTTTCTATAACCTGGGCGAGCCGGTCCGGTCGGTCAACTGTCTTTTACAGGGAAGGTTTCGCGACGCCGGCTTGACCCTCGGCCGTTTTGCCATCAACAGCATCTGCGGGGTTTTCGGCCTGGCGGATGCGGCCGGACATGAATTCCACCTGGCGCCGGTGTACGCTAGCTTTGGGGAAACCTTGTCGGTCTGGGGGGTGGGAGACGGTTTTTATCTGGTGGTTCCTCTCTTGGGTTCCTCCACCTTACGGGATTTCTCCGGAACCGTGGTTGACGGGGTCGCCATGGCGACCTATTCTCCCTGGAACGATGATGCCCTGACCACCGCCACTGCCCAGGGGGCCAGGACGGTGAACCGCACCTCCCTGCATCTTGGCGAGTATGTAGAAATCAAATCCATGAGTTTCGATTCCTATGTCGCTTTTCGGAATGGCTATTATCAGATGCGAAGCAAACAGTTCGATCATTCCGATGCCGCAAAAAAATAATTTGGATAAGGTCACCGGTGCTTTGCCGGACGTATGGTGGAGTATGCAACGCAAAAGTTCAATATCTTCCTTTCTCGTTTCTATCCTGACCGTTTTCGTGACGGTGTTTTGCACCCAGTCGGCAGTTTCCGCAACCCCCGATCCCACCGAACAGTTGCGCCCTTTTCTCAAAAAGGTGACTGAAACGTTGGCCGATCCCGGACTCAAAGCCATACCCAAACAAGAGAAAAGCCGACGAGTCATCGGCGTGGTTCGCGAGCGCTTCGATTTCCGCGAGATGAGCAAGCGGGTCATCGGCCAGCAATGGCGGAATCTCTCCGAGAAGGAACAGGGAGAGTTTGAAGCCCTTTTCACCCAATTGCTGCAATATGCCTATGTCGGCAAGATCGACGACTATTCCGGCCAGCAGGTGCAGTTCACCCAGCAGCGGGTCAAGGGAGAGCGAGCCGAGGTGCAGACACTGCTGGTCGACAAGGACAAATCCATTCCGGTTTCCTATATCATGCTGCTGCGGGGCGATCAGTGGATGGCCTATGATGTGGTGGTCGAAGGAGTCAGTCTTATCCGCAACTACATGGAACAATTCAGTGAAATTTTACGGAAGGACGGATATCCCGGCCTGGTTAAGCAACTTGAGGAAAAGATCGCCGAATTGGAGAAAGACATCAAGAAGACCTGATGGCGTGTCTGCGCTCGTGCTGTTTCATCCCTGATTAGTTCTTGTAATCCTCCCTCGTTTTTTATTTTCGTGTCGCTGCGCCTTGCGGGCACGGGTGTTGGTTGCGCCTAAATGCTCCTTATTTTTCTTTTTGCTTGGCGAAGATCATTTTTTTTTGTATATTTTTCCGCTTGCACGGAAAAGCAGGATTCGGTTGAAAAGGCGTGGCCACGATGCTGATTCGATTCAACGAAATTTCCCCCCTGGGCAGTCATTACGAGATTCGAAAGATCGACGGACTAGACGAGCCCCAAGAGGTGGTGGTGCATGGCCCGATGGATGCGAGATGTACGCTCATCCGGAAGGGGGACAATAAGGTGGAGCTGCAGGGCCGGGTGCAGGCCACCCTGACCCTGAACTGCGACCGGTGTCTTGCCTCCTATGAACGGGCGGTGGACACCCAATTGCAGGTGCTGTTCGAAGTGGAATCAGATGATTCCTGGCAGGTGAAGGATCTGGAATACAGGATACCGGATCTGGATACGGTGCTGCTCGACGAGCCGGTCATTGATCTTGATGATGTTATCCGGCAGCAGATATATCTGGCGCTTCCCATGAAAAGCCTCTGCTCGGAACGATGCCAAGGGATCTGCCCCCGGTGCGGGGCAAATTTGAATCACACCGCCTGCGGATGTGCCGATGAATGCAAGGAATCGCCCTTTGCGGTTCTTGCCCAATTGAAAAAATAGCAAAGTTATCCGACCTCGCCCGGTGGCCTGAAAAGGCATCGTTTGGTGGGCCTCTTCGGATCAATGGAGGAGTACCATGGCTTTACCGAAACGTAGACATTCCCATTCGCGGACCAGACTTCGTCGGGCACACGATGCCTTGACCAAACCGAGCGTCGGGCAGTGTCCCGAATGCGGTGAACCGAAAATGCGTCACCAATTGTGCGGCGGATGCGGGATGTATAAGGGCCGGAGCGTTATCCGTCTTGAGGAAGATCTGAACTAGGCGCTGTTGTGAGGATAGCCCTTGACGCCATGGGTGGCGACCGGGGGTCAGAGATGGCGATCCAAGGCTCCCTTGCCGCGGTTCGGGAGCGGAGTGATCTCCGTGTCATCTTGGTGGGCCCCCGTACTCTTTTAGAACAACAAATTGCTGACAATTCGTCTGGTTATGATGACGTCCTCGAGCGGATAACCGTTCATCACGCCTCGGAAGTCATCACCATGGACGATTCGCCGGTTGAGGCGGTTCGCAAAAAGAAAGAAGCAACCATCATGGTTGGCTTCGATCTCGTCAAAAACGGTGAAGCGGATGCCGTAGTTTCAGCCGGCAACTCCGGGGCCACCATGGCTGCGGCGATCAGGAAACTCGGCAGGCTTCCGGGGGTTTCCCGGCCGGGGATAGCCAGTTTTTTCCCGACGGTGAAGAAGCCGGTGATGCTGATGGATATCGGGGCCAATGTCGATTGCCGGCCGCAGCACCTCTATCAATTTGCCGTCATGGCTTCGTCCTGTTCCCGTTTGCTGCTCAATTTTGATCGTCCCCGCATCGGTTTGCTCAGTATCGGCGAAGAAACCGGCAAGGGGAACGCCTTGGTCAAGGAAACCTACGACCTGCTGAAACAGAGTCCGCTCAATTTTATCGGTAATGTTGAAGGGCGTGATGTGTACAAGGGGGATGTAGATGTCATCGTCTGCGACGGTTTTGTTGGCAACATCGCCCTGAAAGTCAGCGAAGGGCTGGCCGATGCGGCCATGCAGATGCTGAAACGGGAGATCATGAAAACCTGGCGCGCCAAGATCGGGTATCTCCTGATCCGCGAAGCCTTCGCCGGATTCAAGAAACAAGTGGATTATGCCGAGTACGGCGGGGCTCCTCTGCTGGGCATCGACGGCACCGGCATTATTTGTCACGGCGCCTCCAACGCCATCGCCATTCGTAACGCCATTGAAGTTGCCGCCAACATGGTGCGCAACCGAATCAATGAGGCAATAGTGCAGGCCCTCGGCGAATACGCTGCCTGACAACAGGTTTTTTCATGACGAAAGCTGTTATTCTCGGAACCGGTTCCTGTCTGCCGGAACGCATACTCACCAATGGCGATCTGGAACGGATCGTCGAGACCTCCGACGAATGGATCACCTCGCGAACAGGGATCCGCAACCGGCGAATCGCCGGCAAGGACGAGCAGAATTACCAGTTGGCGACCAAAGCCGCGCGCCGGGCCCTGGCGGTCACCGGCATTGAACCGGAAGAGCTGGACCTGATCGTTGTCGCCACCATCTCGTCGCACATGATCATGCCGTCCACCGCCTGTTTCGTTCAGGCCGAATTGGGTGCGGTGAACGCCTTTGCCTATGACATCAGCGCCGCCTGCGCCGGTTTTACCTACGGGCTTGATCTGGCGAGCAACTACATCCAAAACCGCCCGGACATGAAAATCTTGTTGATCGGTGCGGAAACGCTTTCCGCGCGGGTCAACTGGGAGGACCGGAATACCTGCGTGCTGTTCGGTGACGGCGCGGGCGCGGTGATTGTAGCCGGGGCCAATGACGGTCGGGGAGTGTTTGGCAGCAACCTTCGTGCCGACGGCAAATTGTGGAACCTGCTCTATATGGACAGTCCGGAAAGTCTGAATCCGGATTTGCAGCGGGACGAGTGGCGGGGCGCCTATATCCAAATGAACGGCGGCGATATTTTCAAACATGCCGTTCGGCTGATGGAAGACGCGGTGACCAGTCTACTTCGGAAACACGATCTCACTATCGATGACATCGGTCTGATGATTCCCCATCAGGCCAACATCCGTATCCTTAAGAATCTGCGCGAACGATTGGGGATACCCGAGGAAAAAGTGTTCATCAATCTCAGTCACTACGGCAACACCTCCGCCGCCAGTATTCCCATCGCCTTGGATGAGGCACACAGGCAGGGTCGGCTGGTGCGGGGAGATATCGTGCTGTTATGTACCTTTGGCGGCGGCCTCACCTGGGGTTCCCTGCTCATGCGTTGGTAAGACACTAAGGAGCGTATTTGTGGATTATTTTTTCACTGAACAACAACAGATGATCATCGACACCGCCCGGGAAATCACCAACGAGAAGATTATTCCGGTCCGGGCGGAACTGGACGAGAAGAACCAATTCCCCCGTGAAATCCTCCAGGATATTGCCAAGGCCGATCTGTTCAGCATCTTTGTTCCCGAAGAATATGGTGGCTTAGGCGGCGGGTGTTTTGAGATCGTTTTAGCCATGGAAGAGTTGGCCCGGGGTTGCGTCGGTGTGGCCACCAGTTTCGCCGCCAGCGCCCTGGGGATCTTTCCGGTAATGATTGCCGGCAGTGAAGAGCAGAAACAAACCTATCTGCCCGATATCGCCAGTGGGGCGCGGTGGGCCGCCTTCGGACTCACCGAGGCCAACGCCGGCAGCGACGCCTCGGGCATCCGGACCACCGCGGTCGAGGACGGCGACTTCTGGGTGCTGAACGGCACCAAACAGTGGATCACCAATGGCGGCGAATCCCAGATCTACACCATCGTGGCCATGACCGATCCCAGCAAGGGAGCGCGCGGCGCCTCCATCTTCGTGGTGGAGGACGGCGATCCCGGCTTTTCCTACGGCAAGAAGGAAGATAAAATGGGCATCCGGTCCTCCTCCACCCGGGAACTGGTGATGAAGGATTGCCGCATTCCCAAGGACCGGTTGGTCGGCCGAAGGGGCACCGGCTTCATCACCGTGATGAAGACCCTGGATATGTCCCGCCCGGGCATCGCCTCCCTGGGCATCGGCTTGGCCCAGGCCGCCCTGGACGAGGCGGTGACCTACGCCAAGCAGCGGGTCCAGTTCGGTAAACCGATCATCTCCTTCCAGGCCGTGCAGCATATCCTGGCCGACATGGCCATTCAGCTTGAGGCCGGCAGGGCCCTGGTCTATGCCGCAGCCAAACACATCCAAAGCCATCCCAAGGATATGTCCAAGGCCTCGTCGATGTGCAAGGTTTTTGCCACCGACATGGCCATGAAGGTGACCACCGATGCGGTCCAGGTCCTGGGCGGCTACGGCTACATGAAGGAGTATCCGGTGGAGAAGATGATGCGCGATGCCAAGATCCTCCAGATCTACGAAGGTACCAACCAGATCCAGCGCAACGTCGTCGGCCAGGAACTGAACAAAGAATACTCCTGAGAGATCCACAGGATATGAAGATCATTGTTTGCGTCAAGCAGGTGCCGGACGCCAAGGATGTCCGGCTCGACCCCAAAACCAACACCCTGGCGCGCGAAGGGGTGGAGTCGATCATGAACCCCTACGACCGTCATGCCCTGGAAGAGGCGGTCGCCATCAAGGAGCAGCAGGGGGGCACGGTGACGGTGATCACCATGGGGCCGCCGCAGGCCGAGACGGTACTCCGCGAGGCCATTGCCTGCGGCGCCGACGAGGGGGTGCTGATCTCGGACCGGGCCTTTGCCGGGGCCGATACCTGGGCTACCTCCTATACTTTGGCCAGAGCCGTGCACACTTTAGGCGGTTGTGACCTGATTCTCTGCGGCAAGCAGGCGATCGACGGCGATACCGCGCAGGTCGGTCCCGGTCTGGCCTGTCGGCTCCAACTGCCCTTCGCCACCTGCGTCCAGAAAACCCGGAAGGTGACCGAGGAGGCCATCGAGGTGGAGCGGATGATGGACGACGGTTTCGACGTGCTTCGCCTGCCGCTGCCGGCCTTGATGACCGTGGTCAAAGACATCAACGAGCCCAGGGTCGCTTCCCTGAAAGGCAAGATGAAGGCGAAAAAGGCCGAGATTCGCCGCTTTTCCGCCGCCGATATCGGTGCCGATCCGCAATGTATCGGCCTGGCCGGATCACCGACCCAGGTGGTGCGGGTCTTTTCGCCGGAACCCCGCGGCGACCGCCGGATCTTCTCGGGAAGCGTCGCGGAGCAGGTCGATCAACTGGTTGCCTGTCTCAAGGCGCATCTCTAGACCACACGAGTTTCATCAGAAAAACCGGGTTTTCCTATGCTGATTATCGATAGCGAGAAATGTACCGCCTGCGGCATCTGCGAGACCAGTTGCGCCTTCGGGGCCATCAGCGTCCCGGCGGATTGTGCCGTGGTCAACGAATCCTGCACCCTCTGTGGCGCCTGCGTCGACAATTGTCCGGTGGGGGCTCTGCGGATCGAAACCGCGGATAAACGGACCCAGGCCGACTTGGGCGAGTATGCCGGCATCATGGTGTTCGCCGAATACCGCCATGGCAAGATCGCCCCGGTGAGCCACGAGCTTTTGGGCATTGGGCGCAAACTTGCCGACCAACGCGGTGTCAAGCTCAGCGTGCTGTTGCCCGGCGGTGCGGTAGCCGGTTATGCCGGCGATCTGATTGCCGCCGGCGCCGACACCGTGCTGCTGGCCGAACACCCGATGTTGGAGCAGTTCCGCGAGGATCTGTACGCCGGTGTCCTGGAGCAGGTCATCCGGGAGCAGAAGCCCGAGGTGGTGCTGGCCGGTGCCACTGCCATCGGCCGGTCGGTCATCCCCTATGTGGCCACCGCCATTGGGGCCGGCCTGACCGCCGACTGCACCCGCCTGGAGATTCGGGAAGAAGACGGCATGCTGCTCCAGACCCGGCCGGCCTTTGGCGGCAATATCATGGCCACCATCGAATGTCCCCAGACCCGGCCGCAGATGGCCACGGTCCGGCCCAAGGTCATGGCGCCCGCCGAGCCTGACCCCTCCCGCACCGGTGAGGTGATCGCGGTGCAGATTGCCCCCCACCTGCTGCAATCCAAGATTGAAGTGCTTGAGACCGTGGTCAACACCGAGGATCAGGTCAATATCCAGGAATTCGAAACCCTGGTTGCCGGCGGTCGCGGTCTGGATTCGGCCAAGGGGTTTGAGTTGATCCGGGAGTTGGCCGGCGAGTTGGGCGGGGCCGTGGCCGCTTCCCGTGCCGCCGTCGATTCCGGCTGGATCCCCTATCCCCATCAGGTCGGGCAGACCGGCAAGACCGTCAGTCCCAAACTGTACATCGCCTGCGGCATTTCCGGGGCGGTGCAGCATGCGGTGGGCATGCAGTCCGCAGAGATCGTGGTGGCCATTAATCGCGACCAGAACGCGCCGATCTTCGATATCGCCACCTACGGCGTGGTCGGGGATCTGTACGAGGTGGTGCCGCAGTTGATTAAACGGTTGCAGGAGATCAAGAAATGACGCTTTCGAAGATGGTTGCCCTGGTCACCGGCGGCAGCCGCGGCATCGGCCGGGCTATCAGTGTGAAACTGGCGGCCATGGGCGCCACCGTTGGCATCAACTATGTGGCCAATCCAGCGGCGGCCGAGGAGACCCTGCGCCTGATCGAGGCCGCTGGCGGCAAGGGATTCACGGTCCGGTTCGATGTGGCCGACGCCGAGGCCGTCCAGGAAACCATCAAGGAGATTATCGCTGCCCATGGTCAGGTCGACATACTGGTCAACAACGCGGGCATCACCCGCGACGGCCTGATGGCGCGGATGAAAGAAGAGGATTGGGACAGCGTCCTCAATACCAATCTGAAGGGGGCGTTTCTCTGCAGCAAGGCGGTGATGCGGACCATGATGAAGAAACGGTGGGGTCGGATCATTAATGTCTCGTCGGTGGTCGGATTTGTCGGCAACAGCGGCCAGGTCAATTACGGCGCGGCCAAGGCTGGGCTGATCGGTCTGACCAAATCCATGGCGAGGGAGCTGGCCGGACGGAACATCACCGTCAACTGCGTGGCTCCCGGTTATATCGTCACCGACATGACCGATGGTCTCACCGAAGATGTCCAGGAGGCGCTCAAGGCCCAGATACCCATGGGCATCTTGGGGACACCGGAGGATGTAGCCGCGTCGGTGGCCTTTCTGGCGTCAACGGCCAGCAACTACGTTACTGGCCAGACCCTGCACGTCAATGGCGGAATGTATATGGGACATTGACAAGGGATGCCCGAATGTCTACTCTTTCGGGCATTGTTTGATGCAAAAACAACGATAAAGACTATTCATAGGAGAAAAACAATGGCTGTTGAAGATAAGATGATCGATATCATCGTCGAGCAACTGAGTGTTGATCGTGACAAGGTTGTTCCGGGCGCTTCTTTTGTTGACGACCTCGGTGCCGATTCGCTGGACCTGGTCGAGCTGATCATGGCCATGGAAGAGGAATTCGATGTCGAAATTCCGGATGAAGAGGCGGAAAAAATCGTCACGGTGCAAAACGCCATCGATTTTGTCGCCAAAATCCAAGGCTGAACAACGAGGCAGGCAAGCGTGAAACGACGGGTCGTTGTAACAGGGATTGGCTTGATCACGCCGCTCGGTATCGGTACCGAGCCGACGTGGCAGGCGCTGGTCAACGGACAAAGCGGCATCGGACCGATTACCCGCTTTGACGCCTCTGACCAGGCTTCGCAGATTGCCGCCGAGGTGAAGGGGTTCAATCCTGAAGAGTGGTTTGAGAAGAAACAGGTTAAAAACCTGGATCCCTTTGTCCAATACGCGGTGGCGGCGGCAGACCTTGCCTGGAAAAACAGCGGCCTGTCGATTACCGACGACAATGTCAACCGGGTTGGGGTCATTACCGGTTGCGGTATGGGCGGCCTGCCCACCATCGAGGAATATCATGGGGTGCTGGCCAGCAAGGGGCCACGCAAAATCACCCCCTTTTTCATCCCCAGGGTCATTCCCAACATGCCCTCGGGGCACATTTCCATGCGGCTGGGCTGCAAGGGGCCCAATCTGTGTCAGACCACGGCCTGTGCGGCCGGCACCCACGCCGTGGGCGAGGCCTTTCGTCACATCGCTTACGGTGATTGTGACGCGGCCGTCACCGGCGGCACCGAGTCGGTCATCTGTCCGCTCGCCGTCGGCGGCTTCAGTGCCATGAAAGCGCTCTCGACCCGCAACGACGATCCGACCACCGCCTCCCGGCCGTTTGATCGCGACCGGGACGGCTTCGTGATCTCGGAGGGGGCAGGCATGATGGTCCTGGAGGAGTTGGAGGCGGCCAAGCGGCGCGGGGCCACCATCTACGCCGAAATCATCGGCTACGGCCAGACCAGCGACGCCTTTCATATCGCCGCCCCGCCCGAAGACGGTGAGGGGGCTGCCCGGTGCATGGCGGCCGCCTTGCGCGACGCGGGGTTGAATCCCGAGGAAATCGATTACATCAATGCCCACGGCACCTCGACCCCGCTCAACGACAAATGCGAAACCCTGGCGATCAAGCGCGTTTTTGGGGAGCACGCCTACAAGCTGGCCATCAGCTCCACCAAATCGATGACCGGGCACATGCTGGGCGCGGCCGGGGGGATCGAGGCGGCTTTTACCGTCCTGAGCCTGCATCACGGCATTGTGCCGCCGACAGCCAATCTCCACCATCCGGACCCGGATTGCGATCTGGATTATGTGCCCTTGACCGCCCGCAAGACCCGGATCGAGGTCGCCATGTCCAACTCTTTCGGCTTCGGTGGCACCAACGGCGTGGTGGTTTTCCGGCGCTATGCCTAAATTGAAGGATGAGGGATTCGGGATGCAGATAGCGTTGGGATGCGACCACGGCGGATTCGAGTTGAAAAAGGAGCTCGTTCCGCTACTTGAACGCTTAGGCCATACCATCGTCGATTTGGGCACCTATTCGGAGGAATCGGTCGATTATCCCGATTTTGCCGATCAGGTCTGTGCGGCCATCAAAGATGGTCGTTGTGCCCGCGGTATTTTGATCTGCGGCACCGGGATCGGCATGTCGATTGCGGCGAACCGGCACCGGCACATTCGGGCGGCGCTCTGTCACGAGGCCTTTACCGCACGGATGAGCCGGGAACACAACGACGCCAATGTTTTGTGTCTCGGGGCCAGAGTGCTGGGAAACGCCATTGCCCTGGACATCGTCAAGGTCTGGCTGGCAACCGAATTTGCCGGCGGTCGCCATCTGCGCAGGATCAACATGATGGGGTAACGGGTTATCTTCCCCCTCTATTTCTCAAACCGGTATGCTTTTATCGAAAGCTGCCGGTTTTTTTGTTTGCAGGGGGCTTGGTGCTTTTATTGAATTCATTGCAGGGTGTGTCATGAAATGTCCCTATTGCGGCCAATTGGATAGCCGGGTGATTGATTCGCGGATCAACAAGGACAAGACCATCACCAGGCGGCGCCGGGAGTGCGATACCTGCCGGCGACGGTTCACCACCTATGAACGCATCGAGTTGACGCTGCCGATGCTGATCAAGAAAGACGGCAGACGCGAGCCCTGGGACCGGGGCAAGATCGTGGCCGGCCTGGAAAAGGCCTGCGAAAAACTGGCGGTCAGCATGACCGACATCGATGCCTTTGTCGATGCCATCGAACAGAAACTCCAGGATTATGGCGGCAAGGAGATTCCCACCAGCCAGATCGGGGAGTGGGTGATGGAGGCGTTGCCGGCCCTGGACGAGGTGGCCTATGTTCGTTTTGCCTCGGTCTACCGGCAGTTCAAGGATGTCAACGAGTTCATGGACGAATTGAAGCTCTTTCTGGGCGAAAAAGGCAAACACTGAACAAGGCTGATCCATGGACAACGAGCACGTCTTCTATATGGAACTGGCCCTGGCAGAGGCCAGAAAGGGGCTGGGGCGAACCTCGCCGAATCCGGCGGTCGGCGCCGTGATTGTCAACAACGGCACGGTCGTGGGCAGAGGATATCATAAAAAGGCCGGCACCCCTCACGCCGAGGTCAACGCCATTGCCGATGCCGATGGCCGGACGACCGGCGCCACCCTCTATGTTACCCTGGAGCCCTGCAATCATACTGGCCGGACCCCGCCCTGCACCGAGGCGATCCTCCGCTGTGGCATCACGCGCGTGGTCATCGGCATGGCCGATCCCAATCCTCGCGTGACCGGAGGCGGGGCCGATTATTTGCGCGCCAGGGGCATCGAGGTGTGCAGCGGAGTCCTTGAGCCGCAGTGCCGGGCCCTCAACTACCCGTTCATCAAACACAGCACCACCGGCTTGCCGTGGGTGATCATGAAGGCGGGACTCAGTCTCGACGGCAAGATCACCTTTCGCCCCCGTCAGGGGGAAGCGATCACCGGCCCTGAGGCCGGGCAGTATGTGCATCAACTTCGCAACCAGACGGATGCGATCCTTATCGGGGTGGAGACCGCGATCATCGACGACCCCAGCCTGACCACCCGGCTTGCGGAGGGTGGGGAAACGCGCGATCCGCTGCGCCTCGTTCTCGATTCTTCCTTGCGGTTGCCGGCGAATGCGCACATGCTCACCCAGGATTCCGGTGCCGGGACCTGGGTTGTTTGCCGGGAAGACGCCTCCCGGAAAAAAGAGGCGGAGTTGGTCGCCCAGGGGGCAAAGGTCTGCCGACTGTCCGCAAATGCCGAAGGACGGGTCGAATTATCGGCCTTGCTCTCTTGGTTGGGGGCAAAACACGTTACTTCGGTGCTCGTTGAAGGCGGCGCCCGGGTGCACGGCGCCTTTTATCGCCAATATTTGGTCGATGAAATGGTGCTGTTGTACGCCCCGTTCATCGTCGGCGACAACGGCACCCCCCTGGTTCGCGGCTACAGCCTCGACAGCCGGGCCAAGGCACCGCTTTTGCGCCAGGTCGCCCTGCAATCGCTGGGAAACGATGTGCTGTTGCGGGCGCTGGTGGAGCGACCCCCTGCTAGCGCCGGATAACGGCTTTTATTTCCTCCCATTTTTCCTGCAACGTTTTGCTGTCGGCAAAACGAAGACGCACCTCCACGCTCTCATCTTCAAACGAAGAGCAGGGCACGAGCGTCACCCCTTCCGGCAGGTGCAATTCCTGAACGAGTTGTTGAAAGCGCTGCTCCAGCTTCGTCTTTTCCGGCTGGTGCCTGGCAGACAACGACTGAAGGAGTCCTTGAAACCTTTGGGGTGTATTATCCTTCCCGCATTCCTGATCCAACCATTCCCGGACAAGCTCGAGCACGGGCTTGTTGTCCCGCAGACACAATTCGGTCACCATTTCAACCAGCTTGTGTTGTTTTGAGCCACCGGGTCGGTAGGTATCGATCAATCGAACCAGGATAGTCTGATCTTCATGGGAGAGCAATTTGAGCAGTTTTCCTGCTTTCGGGGCCAGCACCCCCCGATGCAGGGCACGAATGGCTGCCGGGGATAGGTGCAGCAGGGAAGTGAGTTCATCGAGGAGGTAGCGTTGCGCTTTGTAGCCCATCAGGGGCAGGAGGGCCAGGAGTTCATCGTCTGCAAGCTGGTGTTGTGCTTGCGCCAAAAGATGCGCGTGCAGAACGGGGCTGGCTGGGGAGACGGCGAGTTCGTGGAGAATCTGGAGGGAATACCGATGGGCCGGCGAACTGGAAGGGGAAAGAACGCGGCAGCAGGCTTCTTCGACGCCCAGCGCCACGATCGCCTGAAAGGTCGGGTATCCTGCCAGGAGTTGGTACTGTTTTGTGGTATGTTGCCAGACCAGCAGGGGGGTGGTCTGGCCGAATCGTTGCAGGTTGTCGATGAGCGAGGTGTCGGGTGCGCCTTCCTGGAGCAAGCGCAGGAACGGGTCGGCATACTCTATGAATTGACAATTGATCCGCAGGAATTGGTCCTGGGGCGGTGTCGCCAAAGGGGTGTCGTTGGGTGTGCGCGGCAGCGGGGGCGAGGTCGTTGGCAAAATCGTTCTCGTGAAAGGAGCGATGGAACAAAAAAGGGCGCCCGCGTGCAGCAGGCGCCCTCGATTCATGGGGACGAATGGGCGTCAATCGGAATTGATGCGGGCTCGCAGGATTCCCGAGGGTTTAAAGGTCACCACCCGTCTGGCGTCAAGGGTCAGTTCGCTGCCGGTCTGCGGATTCCGACCACGGCGCGATTTTTTATCCTTGATGTTGAACTTGCCGAATCCGCTCAACAATAAATCCTCGCCGGTGATCAGGGAGGATTTGGACAAAGATAAAAAGGTTTCGACGGAATCCGTGGACTGCGATTTGGTCAGGTTGGGGTGGGCTTTGTATACCTGCTGGACCAGATCTGCCTTTGTCAGGGTCATGTTTTTACCTCCAGGATAACTCGCAATGAAAGATGCGTAATTTGATTTTTCTATAATAGGAAGCAATACAGCAGGTTGTCAACCAGGTTTATGCAAGAAAAGAAAAAGCGGCCGTGCCGGCAAATTGAGCGGCCGACCCCAGTTGCTCCTCGATGCGCAGGAGTTGGTTGTATTTTGCCACTCGGTCGCTTCGTGACGGCGCGCCGGTTTTTATTTGTCCGGTGTTCAAGGCGACCGCCAAATCGGCAATGGTGGCGTCTTCCGTCTCACCCGAACGGTGGGAAATGACCGCGGTGTAAGAGGCCCGATGGGCCATGGCAACGGCGTCGATGGTTTCGGTGACCGTGCCGATCTGATTGAGTTTGATTAGGATGGAGTTGGCAATATTCTGGGCGATGCCTTTTTTGAGAATACCGGTGTTGGTGACAAAAATATCGTCGCCGACCAATTGGATTTTCTTTCCCAGAGCCTTGGTCAGTTGCTGCCATCCCTCCCAGTCCGACTCGTCCAACCCGTCCTCGATGGTAATCAGGGGATATTTATTCACCCAATCGGCGTAAAAAGCGATCATCTGTTCCGCCGTTTTCTTGGGGCTGGTCTCGGCACTCAAGACATAGGTGTTCTCCGCGGCGGAATAAAACTCGCTGGCGGCCGCATCGATCCCGATGAAGATATCCTTGCCGGGGGCATAGCCCGCCTGGACGATACCCTCGAGGATGGATTCCATCGCCTCTTCGTTTGAGCGCAGATTGGGAGCAAACCCGCCCTCATCGCCGCCGGCGGTTTGCAGCCCTTTCTTCTTCAAGACACCTTTCAGCGCATGGAAGGTTTCGGCTCCCATCCGCAGGGCCTCGGCAAAGGAATGGGCACCTGCGGGCAGGATCATGAACTCCTGGATGTCGACGTTGTTATCGGCGTGGGCCCCGCCATTGAGAATATTCATCATGGGAACGGGCAAGACCTTGGCATTGACGCCGCCGAGATACTTGTAGAGCGGCAGTTCGAGTTCCGTGGCCGTTGCCTTGGCGACCGCCATGGATACGCCGAGAATCGCATTGGCCCCCAGATTTTCCTTGTTGGCGGTCCCGTCGAGGGTCAGCATGGTGTTGTCGATGATCACCTGCTCCGAGGAGTCAAAGCCGAGCAGGGCGGGGGTGATGCGCTCGTTGACATGTTCAACCGCTTGCAGCACCCCTTTGCCGCCATAGCGTTTGTCGGTGGTGTCGCGCAATTCCAGGGCCTCTCTGGTGCCGGTGGAGGCACCCGAGGGAACGGCGGCCCGCCCCATGGCGCCGGTTTCAAGATAGACTTCGACCTCGACAGTCGGGTTGCCCCGGGAATCAAGGATCTCCCTGGCAAGTATGCCGGTAATTTCGCTCATTACACCATCTCCAAAATAGGGGAAAATTATTCTTAGACAACGCTGGCGATTTTGAATATCGGCAGATACATGGCAACGACAAGTCCGCCGATCATCCCGCCGAGGAAGACCATCATAAAAGGCTCGATCATGGCAGTCAAGTTTTCAACGGCCTGATCAACTTCTTCGTCATAGAAATCGGCAATTTTTTCAAGCATGGTATCAAGAGCACCGACCGATTCGCCAACGTTGATCATCTGGACAACCATATTGGGAAAGACCCCCGATTCTTCCAGCGGTTCGGCAATAGCACGGCCCTCGGCAATACTCTCCGCAACGCGGATGACCGCTCGCTCTATAATCTTATTTCCCGATGTCCTGGCAACGACTTGCAGGGAATCAAGGATGGGAACGCCGCTCTGGAGCAGGGTGCTCAGCGTCCGGGTAAATTTTGCCACCGCAACTTTCCTGACCAAAGGTCCGATGACCGGCGACCAGAGGATCATGTTGTCCATTTTCAGCCGACCTTTTTCAGTCTGGTAAATTTTTTTCACGATCCATGTAAGCAGTACTGCGGCTAAAATAATAAAAATAATGTTTGATTTAAAGAAGTTGCTTAGGTTTATGACGATTTGTGTCGGTGCCGGCAGGGTCGATCCAAAGTCCTTGAACATCTTGTCAAAGACCGGGACCACGAAAACAAGGATGACCACCAGGATGAGCAGAGAGATGCCCAGGCAGATGGCAGGATAGGTCATGGCTCCTTTGATCTTCTTCTGGAGCGTCATGGCTTTTTCTTTGAAAACGGCCAGTCTCGAAAGGATGGTGTCGAGAATACCGCCCAACTCGCCGGCTTCGATCATGTTGGCATACAAGCTGTCGAACACCTTGGGATGTTTCCTCATGGAGTCCGCCAGGGTGGTGCCGGTTTCGACATCGCTCTGAATGGTGGTGAGCACGGACTTGAAGGTGGGATTGCTTTGCTGTTTGCCCAGGATTTGCAGGCACTGGACGAGCGGCAAGCCCGCATCGATCATGGTCGAGAGCTGTCGGGTGAAAATGACGAGATCCTTTCCGGTGACCTTTGGTTTGAAGAGCTTGATGTTCTCGAAGATATCCTTTGGCTTTAATTTTATGGTCGGATTGTCGATCCGCATGCGTCTGAGTTGGGCACGCGCACCGGTTTCATCGACGGCCTCGATTTCACCCTTGCGTTTTTCGCCAAAACTATTTTTTCCCTTCCAAACATAGATCGGCATGAGGCATTCTCCGGGCAATTTCCTGAAATTTTGTAGAAAGCACCTGCGATAAGGTGTTGACAGATACGGGGATAGTTTTTATAAATATCGCCCCTGAGCGTCAGGGTACGCGTAGTTTTATTGTAGGGAAGATTTTTTTCTGATTCAAGAAAAAGTTTATATTTCTTCAGGAGTTGGCAATATGCAGACAAGCAATGCGGCTAAATTCACCGATGGATCGTTTCTGCCGGTTGTTGAGCAGTGCAACGGATGTGAACGAATCGTTGAGGTGGAAGGGGGAAGTTTTTGCAATACCTATATGAATCCGACCGCGAAATGGCGGCTGGGAATATGCAATTTCGCCACTCACGCGAAACCGGAAGTCAAGATCGTGAAAATCCGCGTCAACCCGCTGAAGGCGGCCAAGCGGGCCTCTCGCCGCAAATAGATTTCCGTTTTCCGAGGACAGGCGGTTCGTGCTCGTTGTTCCCCCTTTAGCAGGATCCGTCGCTGGCCTCCTCTTCTCAACTTCCCAACCAACCTGCCCACTCCGAAGACAGTTCCCCTCAGCCCGAGGCTGAAGGGAGCTGTCCCGTTGTCTCCTTCACGTTATGCGAAGAGGGAAAGCAATGCCGGCCGCATCGTGCTCGGAGGCCGATGTCGGGTTTCAGTATCAGGGAAACGATCCGGCTTTTCGCTTACCCGGGGGCAGTTATGGCCTTCGAGTGTTCGGCAGAATTTTGCTTGCCGCTTATAAATTTCTGGCGCCGAACAACGCCGTTCCAACCCGAACAAGGGTGGCCCCTTCCTCGATTGCAACCGGGTAATCGTTGGACATGCCCATGGAAAGTTCTACGCGGCTGTTGTCCGCGAAAAGATTCGAGGCGGCAAATCGTTGGGCAAGAATCCGTAATTCTTTGAAATAGGGCCGACTTTTTTCCGGGTCGGAAAAAAAAGGCGGCATCGTCATCAACCCGAGAACGCGGAGTTCGGTTTCTTGGGCAACCTGATGGAGCAGTGCTTCCGCCTCCTCGGGCAGTACCCCTGATTTCTGTTTTTCCCTGCCGATATTGACCTGGAGGAGAATGGACAATTTTTTCTTCAGGAGACGGGCGTGGCTATCCAGGGCCTTCGCAACCTTCCATCGATCCACCGTTTCGATCACGTCAAAAAGTTCCACTGCCTGCCTAGCCTTGTTGCTCTGGAGATGGCCAATGAAGTGCCAGTTGACCGTGGCGGGAAAGCACGGAATCTTTCCGGCCGCTTCTTGCAGATAGCTTTCTCCGAAAAGCATCTGGCCGTTATCCAGGGCTTCTTGCATCAGGTCGACGGCGATCGTCTTGCTGACGGCCACCAGCTTGACCTCCTCCGGGTTTCTGCCGACCTTCCTGGCCCTCTGCGCGATCGTCGTTAAAATATGGGCAAGATTGTCACGAATCATGGCCATCTCCGGGAAGTTGAAAAAGCCGGACCGCGTTGGCGGTAGTCGTCCGGGCTACTTCGTCAAGGGAGATCCCTTTCAGTTCCGCCACTTTTTGCGCCGTATAGAGCATCAGTTTGGGTTCGTTGCGTTTCCCCCGGAAGGGGGTGGGCGCCAGGTAGGGGCCGTCGGTTTCCAGCAGCAGGTATTGGAGATCGATGGTGCGGATGACCTCGTGGAGGCTGTGGGCATTGGCAAAAGTGGCGACGCCGGGGATCGAGACCAGGAAGCCGAGGTCGATCATGGTTTCGGCCAATTGCCGGTCGCCTGAGAAACAGTGCATGACCCCGCCCCTGGGGAAGGGGCCCGCCGACCGAATCAGGCGGCAGGTGTCGTCGTGGGCCTCGCGATCATGGATCACAACCGGGAGGCCAAGCTCCTTGGCAAGATGCAATTGCTCGGAAAAAACCCGTCGCTGTACATCGGTCGGGGCATAATTCTTGACGTAGTCGAGGCCGATTTCCCCGTACCCGACCACGGAGCGGTGCGAGGCCAGATCGGCCAGTTGTCGCAAGGCAACGGACGAGGCCTGTTGCGCGTCGTGGGGATGGACGCCAACCGTGGCGAAAATGTTGGGGTAACGATCGGAAAGCGCCACGGCTTGCCGGGAACTGGGGTAATCGATCCCGATGGTGATGATGCGCTTGATGCCGTGCCGTGCCGCCGATTGGATCACTTCATCCAGATCGGACTGGTAGGCGCTCATGTCGAGATGGCAGTGGGTGTCGATGAGTTCGGTCCGGCCCGATAATTCCGGGAGCGGAAAGGTTGCATGCTTCATGGCGCGGTGGTGCGGAGATCCTATTGCTGGTGCATGGGGTTGCATTTGTCGGAAACGTGCCGTGGTTTGCGGCAGGGCCGCAATGGTATCATAGTGAATGTTTGTTGACATTAAAACCTTTATTTTTTACAACGGGTTGTCTTGGTTTTCTTTTTGCTTTCTCCCCAGCCTGACGTTTCGCGGTGCGACGATACCCCGCAAGGGCCTGGCCGGCTTCGGTCTATCCGGGGGATGGATAAGCAGGATGAGGGCAAGACGTTGCGTTGTTGCCGGAACCGGGGAGCGGCGAGGAACGGGAAAGAAAGAACCGACTCTTGCCGACCGCCCCTGCTCTCAGGTCGGTCTTCACACGGGAAGCCGATGTTTTTTCCTTGAATCGGAGGATGGATCAAATGAAAAAAGGTAATGGAATGAAGTGGTTTGTTTTTTTGGGCATGGCGCTGCTTCTCCTTTCCACCGGTTGCGCCTCGAATAAGAATATTGTGGGGACCGATGCTGGCGGTTTGCCGCAAGTCAGCAATTTTGCCGACGATATTAAAGATATAACCCTGCCAACCGAGCTTGAGTGGGATCGGAAGAATTCGATGGTCATCAAGACCGAATCCTTCCGGGGCGGTATTTTTATCTATAAGGGCAGGGCCGAGGTCATGTCGCTGAAGGATTATATGGTCGCTTCCATGCAGGACAACAAATGGCGGCTGATGGGCGAGACCGCCTCGAAAGATATCATGTTGGCCTTCGTCAAGCCCCATAAGACCTGTATGATGGTGATTTCCGAGGGCGTTCTCGGCAAGACCGAACTCAAGCTCTATGTGGCCATCGATAAAACGGCCAGTTCGAGCTCGAACGCTTTTAATGAATAATCCCGTCTTGTTGTTCGGTACGTTCGCATGACTGGTTTACAAGGGAAAAGAATCCTGCTGGGGGTGACCGGCTCCATTGCCGCCTACAAGGCGGTGGAATGGGTCCGGTTTCTGGTCAAGGAGGAGGCGGTGGTCACGGTCGCCATGACCGAGGCGGCCGAACGGTTTGTCTCGCCCCTCATCTTTTCCGCCCTGAGCGGCAATCCGGTGTATCGCGACATGTTTGACCAGGCGCCGGACCGGGTCATGGCGCACATCAATCTGTCCCGGGAGGCGGACGTCATTCTGGTCGCGCCCGCCACGGCGCAGACCATCGCCAGGCTCGCCCACGGCATGGCGGACAACCTGTTGGCCACGGTGGTGCTGGCGGCCCGAATTCCGGTGGTGATCTGTCCGGCCATGAATTCGTTCATGCTGACCCATCCCGCCACGGTGGAGAATATCGGCCGCCTGGAGCGGTTAGGTTATCATCTGGTGCAGCCGGGTTGCGGCGATCTTGCCTGCGGTGAGACCGGCGACGGCCGTCTGGCCGATTGGGAAGTGGCCCGGGAAACGCTCTTGGCCCTGTTTCAACCCGATGACCTCAAGGGGCGCAAGATCCTGATCACCGCCGGCCCGACCAGAGAACCCCTGGATCCGGCCCGTTTCCTCAGCAACCGTTCGAGCGGGAAGATGGGTTTTGCCCTGGCCCGCACGGCTCGGCGCCGGGGGGCGGAGGTGACGTTGGTCGCCGGTCCGGTGCACCTGCCCGACCCGCCCGGCATGGAGGTGGTACGGGTGACGACCGCAGCGGAAATGGCCCGGGCGGTTTTTGAGCGGGCACCGGCGATGGACATCATTGTTAAATCCGCGGCAGTGGCCGATTTCAAGCCCGCTTCCTATGCAGGGCACAAGATCAAGAAGACGGAGCAAGGGCTGCGGTTGGATCTGGTGAAGAACGTCGACATCCTGGCGGAACTGGGGAAAAATCGTCGGCCCGGCCAGATCCTGGTCGGGTTTGCGGCCGAGAGTCGCGATCATGCTGGCGAGGGGCAGAGAAAACTTCGGGAAAAACATCTCGACCTGATCGTGGTCAACGACATCCTGGGAGAGAAAACCGGTTTTGACGTGGAGACCAATCAGGTGACCGTGATCGATCGACAGGAGGTCACCCCCCTGCCGCTGTTGTCCAAGGAGGACACCGCTGATCGGATCTGGGACCGGGTGGTCCGCCTGCTGGGCGAGCCCTCCGGGGATGCGGCCTAGCCGCGCCAAGGCGATCGATCATGCGGATAAGCCGGTCGGAACAAAAAAGGCGCGTCAAGGAGATCGAACGACTCGTAGCCGAACTGACAACCTTGCCGCCTCAGGTGCTCAGTCAGGCGCCGGTTCCGGAAGAGTTGGGGCAGATGCTGCTGGCAACGGCCAAGTTACAGGGCAGCGTCAGGCAGCGTCAGATCAAATATCTCACCAAGTTGGTGCAGGAGCATCCGGTCGAGGCCTTGTATCAACTGGTGGACCACCATCGCGGCAAGGCCCTGGCGGTGCACAAGCAGTTGCATGTCCTGGAGTTCTATCGCGACGCCTTGATCAACGAAGCCCTGGAGCAACAGGAGCTGTGCCGTCAGCACAATGTCGAGTGGGAGGAAAACTGGGTAAGCGACACCCTGGTGGAAATCCGGGAACATCTGCCCGAGGTGGACCCGCTCACCCTTTCCCGGCTCTCGTATCTTTTTGCCCGCACCAGAAACCCCCGCTACAGCCGGGAGATTTTCCGCTACCTTCGGTCCGTGCAGGCGTTGCAGCAGCGAAACAGTGATCGATCAGACGAGGTGTGTTCCCGAGACCCGAACCGATAGGATGCAACGTTTCTCCGTCCCTCTCCCGAAATCTCGGATTGGGCGATCGATGCAACCGCAACCGTCGATATCCGGTCAGCCGACCTTTTTCATTTTTCTCGCGTAGGTCGCCGCTTCCATCCCGGCCACGCACCCCTCGCCTACAGCCTTGGCCATCTGGTAAGGAGGACCGACGATGTCGCCGGCGGCATAAATGCCGGCGATATTGGTCTCCTGCCGTCGGTTGACGGCGATGTACTTGAACGATTCCGTATCGAGCTGTACCCCCACCTGGGTGGCGAGTTCCAAGGCGCCCTTGGACCCCAGTTCGATAAAAATACCTTCGGTGTTCAGGGTTTCTCCGTTGGCCAGCAGGAGCGAAGTGACCACCCGGTCGCCGTTGATCTGTTTGATCGAGCTGCGGATACGTTCGACCTTGCTCGCCTCCAGCCGGTCCCGCAGTTCCTTGGAGACGTTGATTTCTTCCGCCACCAGATAGACCTTGGCCGCATAATCGAGCAGGGTCAAGGCGCCGTCCACGGCGGCGCTGCGATCCCCGGTGACGGTCACCACCGCGCCCCGGTAGAAATTGGCGTCGCAATCCACGCAATAGGAAACGCCCCGGCCGGACAACTCTTTTTCCCCCGGGACGCTCAGTTTCTTTTTCGATACCCCCATGCAGAAAACCAGGGCGCGGGTGGCGACGGTCCTGCCGCTTTCCAGTTCCAGGTGAAACAGTTCGTCCGTTTGGGAAATGTTGAGCACGTCTTCGGCAGAGATTTCAGCCCCGAACTGCCTGGCCTGTTCCAGGCCGAGGCGGAGGAGATCGGCCCCCAGGGAAACGCCGCCGACAAAGGCATAGTTCTCGATATGGGCGCCATGGAGGGCGGAATTGTCGATTCGTCCCAGCACCAGAACCCCGGTCTTTTTCCGGGAGGCATGAATGGCGGCCTGAATGCCGGCCGGTCCCGCTCCTATGATGACCACATCGTACGTTTGTTCTGACATGGACTGCTCCTTGTTGGATAAAAAACGAAAAAGGGTCCGGATACCCTGAGGCAACTGTCGGCGGTTGGAAACGCCTGACGATTTGTACCTCATCTCCAGATCAAGGTCGACAGATTTATTGATTTCGTGTATAATTCAAGGTTATTGTGATTAACCTCTCCGGTCGGTGCAACCCTGCATCGAAGGCAGACCAACGACAGTGTACGCTTTCTTTTGGCCCGCTTGCAGATTGTGCCCTCAACGGCAGATCATCGGTTGCAGAGCGGGTTGTGCTTTTTTGTGCCTGTCGCTGCACCATCGAACCGGGGGAAGGGGCTGCTTTCGGTCGGCTGCCGGAACAATTGAAGATGAACATCAACCAGAAGGGACGTCGTGGAGTTATCTATTTTCGAAATTATGAAGCATGCCGGGATGATGGGCAAATTGATCATGCTCATCCTGCTTGTTTTTTCGGTGCTTTCATGGTCCATCGTCATCATGAAGTTTCTCGTTCTCAGGAAGGCCCGCAACGCCTCCCTGGATTTTCTCGATGCCTTCTGGGACAGCAAAACCTTGAACGAGGCCTACGAGGCGGCGCGCGAATACCCGCTCAGCCCCGAGGCCACGGTGTTCGTTACCGGATTCAATGAGTTGAGAAAAATCGGTACCGCGCGCGCCACCGGGCAAGCGCCGGCCACCCTGGAGATGCAGTTGGCGACCATGGACAATCTCAAGCGGGCGGTGCGCAAGGCACAATTCCTCGAATCCGATCGTCTGGCCAGTTCGATTTCCGTGCTCGCCACCACCGGCAGCGCCACCCCGTTCATCGGGCTGTTCGGCACGGTCTGGGGTATCATGGCCTCCTTTCAGAGCATCGGCGAGCGGGGGTCAGCCTCGTTGGCCGTCGTTGCCCCCGGTATTTCGGAGGCACTCGTGGCCACTGCCGCCGGTCTTGCCGTGGCCATTCCCGCTGTTATTTTTTATAACTATTTTTCCAACAAGGTCGCCGAGTTCGATTCCAGTGTCGAGAGCTTCAGCACCGATTTTATCAACCTGATCGAAAGGGACATCCTCACCAGGACGTGATCGCATGGGACCGTTAGGGAACAATAAAGGCCGGCGGGGGCTGGTTGCCGACATCAACGTCACGCCGCTGGTGGATGTCATGCTGGTTCTGCTCATTATCTTCATGGTTACCGCCCCGATGATGACCCAGGGCCTTGAGGTCGAACTGCCGGAAGCGACCACTAAAGCGCTCCGTCAACAGGAAGAACCGTTGGTGGTGACCATCAAAAAGGAGGGGGATGTCTACCTCAAGAAGGAAAAAGTCACCTCCGCAGGGTTGCAGCAGCAGTTGCGCGCCATGCCGCCCGAGGTGAAAAAAGAGGGAATCTACCTCCGGGCCGACAAGAACGTCCCCTACGGCGTCGTGACCTTGACCATGGCCGATATTCATGCCGCCGGTTTCGAGAAGTTGGGAATGATCACTGTGCCTGCGGAAAAAGGCAAGCAATAGAGACTGGTTATCTGTGCAGTATACCGAGACGGATTTTTATTTCCAGCAGCAGGAGGCTGACCGGCGTTGGTGGCTGGCTTTCTCGCTGGCCCTGTGCGTGCATGCCGCTGTGGTGCTGACGGTGATGTTCATGCCCTCGCTGTTCGAGATCAAACCCATTGTCGAGGAAGTGGTCTCGGTCAGTCTGGTCGCCATGCCCGATGTGGGTGGCGCCGCGTCTCCGCCTGCGGCCCCGGCCGCCGCCGCCAGCCCTCCCAGTAAACCGAGCGTCGAGAAGGAGGCTCCTCCGCCGCCACCGCCACCACCCCCGCCCAAGCCGGCCGCTCCGCCGGAACCTGTGGCCCCGTCCGAGCCGCCGCCGCCAACGCCGAAGGAAAAGGTCGCGGTCCAGCCTGAGACCGCTGCCCCGGAACCGGTCGAGCTGAAAAATCCGATCTCGCTGGCTCCCGATAAACGGAAGATCAAGAAAGCCCAGGATACCCGGCTGGAAGAGGAGAAGGTGAAGGAGCGCGAGCAAGAGCAGCGCAAGCAGGAAGAGCGCGAGTTGCAGAAAAAGATCGAGGAGCGCAAACGCGAGGCTGACCAGCGCAAGCAGGAGGAGCGCGAGTTGCAGAAGAAGATCGAGGAGCGCAAGCGCGAGGCCGAGCGCAAGGAGACGCTGCGGCGGGAGGAAGAACGGCAAAAGGCGGTCGCCCAGGCCAGACTCGAACAGATCAGGGCCGAAAACGAGGCGCGGGCGGCCGCTGCCGAAGCCCGCGAGCTCGCCGCCCAGGCCAATGCCGCCGCTGCTGCCGCCGCCGCGGTTCGGGCCGATGCCAACCGCCGCTCGCAGTCCATGCAGAGTGCGGTCACCGGCGGTTCCTCCGGTCGGCAGCAGGCACAATCGATCGTCGAGCAAAACTATTGGGGAGTGGTGGCGCAGCAAGTCAAGAAGTTCTGGGTCTTGCCGGAGCAAAAATGGGATGCGAGCCTGCTCGCCCAGGTGGTCATCACCATCAACAAGAACGGCGAGGTGACCAACATCCAGTTCGATCAGCGCTCGAAAGACCCGCTCTTTGATCAGTTGGTGGAAAAGACCATCAAGAAGGCTGCCCCCATGCCTCGTTTTCCGGCGCTGATGCAGCAGGAAACGACTGAAGTCGGGTTTAAATTCAGGCCCGGTGAGCTTGGCAATATGTGAGAGATCGTGTATATACAAGATGCTTTGTCCGGTTCTTTATTACCAACCATTTGTCTTACCCCACGGTTATGATGCATAAAAAACATGTTGCTGCGATGCTGGCCCTGGCCGTCTGTTTGTTCCACTGTGCCGTGCCCGCAACGAGCATGGCCGAGCGCGCCTATTTCGATATCACCGCCTCCGATATGCGCAAGATCATGGTGGCGGTTCCCAATTTTTCCGGTGACGGCCAGGGATCGTCGGTAGCGCAATTGCTCTCCAAGGGGTTTGCCCTGCACGGTTTCATCAGTGTGGTCGATTCGAGCCGGTACGGCGGCGGCAAGGATGCCGATTGGAAAACCTTGGGGGCCGATTACGTGGTCTTGGGCAAGGTGGGAGGGGATCCTGCCGGCATGGTGATCGAGGGACAGATCCTCGACGTCGCCAGCAACAAGCTGCTCGCCGGTCGCCGGTATAAAGGGGGCGCGGATCAGCTCGAGGATATGACCCTGCGGCTCTGCGATGCCCTGATCGAGGATTTCACCGGGGAGATGGGCGTGGCCAGGACCCGCATGGCCTATGTCTCCGACGCCACCGGCCGGAAAGAGATCTACGTTACCGACATCTTGGGCCGCCATCCGCGCCAGGTGACCAGCCATCGAGCCCTGTGCGTCTCACCCCGTTTCACGCCGGACGGTAATTTCCTGGCCTATTCCACCTATCATCGCGGCAATCAGGATCTCTACATCACCGATCTGCGGCAAAGCGCCACCACCAATTCCCTCTCGCGGCGCAAAGGGTTGAATCTGGCCCCCGCCTTTTCACCGGATGGCCGCACCATGGTGGTCACCCTGAGCCAGGGCGGCAACCCCGATCTCTATACCATGGACCGGCAGGGAGAAATCCTCCAGCAGTTGACGTCCGGTGCCGGGATCAACGTCTCGCCCTCCTTTTCCCCCGACGGCCAGGCCATCGCCTTTGTTTCCGATCGTAGCGGCAAGCCCAATGTCTATGTCATGGGGTTGGGCGGCGGCCAGGCGAAACGGCTGACCTTCAAGAGTTCGGAGAACAGCGAACCGGCGTGGTCGCCCAAGGGAGACGAGATTGCCTTTACCGGGTTGCAGGGCGGGGGGTATCAATTGTTCGTCATGGACCGCAACGGCGGCAACGTGCGCCAGTTGAGCACGGGGGGCGGCAACTATGAGTCGCCGACCTGGTCGCCCGACGGCCGTTTGATTGCCGTGACCCGGAAAAGCGGCAGCCGTTCCGAAATCTGCGTGGTCAGCAAGAACGGCAAGGACATCCGTGTGCTTTTCACCATGAAAGGGAATCAATCCTACCCGCAATGGTCCGGTCGTTTGCCCTGACGGTCCGGCCGGAACCGATACGGCGAAGCAAAGCCATTCCCCTTTTCGAACCGATCATCTTGATGTCCTCTGAGAGCAAGGGAGTCAGAATAGAATGAAAATCATACGAAATATTGCGGCGGCGGGTTGTTCGCTTCTGCTGTTGACCCAATGCGCTACCCAGGATGAGGTGCAGAATCTGCAACATCAACTGCGGTCGGTCAATCAGAAGCTTGAGGATGTCAAGACCAATACGGTCAACCAGATGCAGAAACGCCAGGCCAGTTCGGTCAGCAAGCTCGATCAGGTTGAGGACGAAACGTCGCGCATCAGGTCGAGTATCGAGGAAAATACCAGCCAGAACAATCAGTTCCGTGAGCATGTCAACCAAAATATCGCCAAGCTGCAATCCTCGGTCGACGCCATGAAAACCAACCAGGATGGCAAGATTGCCGAGCTCACCCAGAAGGTGGCGGTTCTGGAGGAGAAGCTGGCCCTGGTGAGCGAGAATTTCAGCAAGGCCCAACAGGAACGGATCACCGAGGCCGAAAAACGGGCGCAGGCTGCGGCGCAAAAGGCCGAGGCCGCGAAGCAGAAGGCCGCCCAGGCAAGCGCCCCGCCTCCGCCCCCCCCACCGGCCCCCGCGACACCGCCTCCGTCGGCCGCTGCCCCGGCCGCCGCAACGGGGATCGTCAAGGTCAGTCCGGACACCAAGAAGACCAAAGTCGCGACTGCCGCTGCCCCGGCTCCGGCCGCCCCCGAGCCGCCCCCGGTAAAGAAGGCGGCCGAGCCGGCCAAGGAACAGCCCGCACCGGCAGGAAAAAGTGCAAGCGCTCCGGCGCCTGCCGAAAAAGCCCCGGCACCGGCCGAAAAAGCCGCGGCGCCCGCCGCTTCCGACCCCTTTTCTCATGGGATGAGCCAGTTCAAGGAAAAGAAGTACAAGGATGCCTACAAGTCGTTCGAACAGTCCCTGTCCGCCAATCCCAACGGTTCCCAGGCCGCCAAGTCGCTCTACTACATGGGGGAGAGTTTGTACAACCAGGGGGAATACGATCTCGCCATCCTCGACTATCAGAAAGTGATCTCCAACCACGGCAAGGATGCCCTGGCCCCCGGAGCCCTGCTCAAACAGGGCATGTCCTTCGAGAAACTGACCGATCACGAGACGGCCAAGATCATCTACAAAAAGCTGATCAACGATCATGGCGGCAGCTCCGAAGCGGCTCAGGCCAAGGAACGGCTGGGTAAACTGTAAGAGCGGTCGTTGGCGGCTGGGACCAAGAAACAACGGCTCGATCACCTGCTCGTCGCCCGGGGCGTGGCGGAAAACGTCGAAGCAGCCCGGCGTCTGATCGGCGCGGGCGCCATTCTGGTCGACAGCCGGGTCTGCGACAAAGCCGGGGTGCTGGTCGAACCGTCCTGCCCGATCACTCTCAAATCCGGCAAGCGATTCGTAAGTCGTGGCGGCGAGAAGCTGGAAGCCGGATTGTCCGGAACCGGGGTCGATCCGACCGGCTGGATCTGCGGCGACATTGGGTGTTCAACCGGCGGCTTTACCGACTGTTTGTTGCAGCATGGAGCGAAAAGGGTCTACTGCGTGGACGTCGGCTATGGCCTGCTCGACTGGAAGTTGCGGCAAGACGAGCGCGTGGTCGTCCTCGAACGCACCAATGCCCGGTATCTGACCAAACAGCAGATACCCGATCCCCTCGACCTGGCCGTGATCGATGCCTCGTTCATCTCGCTGGAACCGCTGCTCGCTCCCCTGCTGCCCCTTTTCCGTGGCCCCATCCGTATCCTCGCCCTGGTCAAGCCGCAGTTTCAACTGCCCCGGGAAGCCGTGGGACCGGGCGGCATCGTCCGTGCCCCCGACCTGCACCAAGAGGCACTGGCCATGGTCCGGCGGTTCGGCGAGGCGCTCGAGTTGCAATGCGCGGCCATGGTGGCTTCACCCATTCGGGGGGCGAAAGGCAATCAGGAATTTTTCATGTTGTTGACCGGTGCGACCGGTGCAACGAATGACAGAATGTCTAATATTGAACAAGGAGATCGTGATGATGGGACGACCGCTGACTAAAGTCTTCTCGATGAGTGTACTGGCCTCGACCTTGGCCCTGTCCACTGCGCTGGCCGGCGAATACATGAGCGTGGTCAAGGACGGGGTGAATCTGCGTTCCGCCCCTAACACCAACGCGGATATTCTATTTGAACTGCCGGTCGGCTATCCACTGGAGGTGCTCGGCAAGGAGGGGCAGTGGCTGAAGGTGAGTGATTACGAGGGTGACAAGGGCTATATCATTGAATCGCTTGTGAGCAAGACACCCCATGTGATCGTTAAAGTCAAAGAATGTAAGATTCGCAGTGGCCCAAGTGCAAAAGATCCGGTGGTGGGTAATGGCGTGAAGGATGTTATTTTCGCCAAGGGCGAGCAGAAGGGGGACTGGATCAAGGTCTCCCACCCCAACCTCACCGGGTGGGTACACAAAGATCTTGTCTGGCCGTGAGCGTCGACTGACGACGTTCGAGAACCGCGCCAATCGACCGGGAAAAATCAACCGGCAGCCGCACCTCCTGCCCAGCCTTGTTCTGGAAGAGCAGGTGCCGCTGCCGGAGTCCGAACAAGAAGAGATCCCGGGTTATCTCCACATCCTTCCGGCAGTATGTTGCCAGTTTCTCCATCTCTCCCTGCTTGAACCAGCGCAGGGCCGCCAGGCCGTCGCCCTCCTTCTTTACCCGCAGTGTTGTTGCCGCTACCCTGTCGAGACTGAGCCGATAGCCCAATTGACCGGTGATCGCCTCTAGGAGATCGAACGACGGCAGTAATCCCAGGTCGCGGTCGGTATAGGCTGAGAGCACCCGGTTGTCGAACCGTTTGTTGTTGAAGCCGACCACCAGATCAAGCCGCAGCAACCGTTCGATCAACTCGCCGATGGTGTCTTCGGTGAAAACGGTGAACCGCTGCCCGACCCCTTCGTAGAGCACGGCCACGCTGATCCGCATCAGGTCTGCCCGGTGCCAGCCACCGACCTCCTGGGCTGATTTCTGCGTTTCCACGTCAAAGACGCCAAAATTTACGGGAAGATCGAAGGCGCGGACCGGGATGGCCGGGGGCGGGGCAAGAGGAACAGGGCAGGGGCGGGAAGCGGCCCGTGCCGGGGACGATGCCTCCAGCTGTTCGAGAAGAAAGCGGCAGGCCCGTTTATCGATGGGCCGGTTGCCGGATCCGCATTTGGGCGAATGGACACAGGAGGGGCAGCCGAGATCGCAGGGGCAGTCGGCGACGACCTGCCGGGTTTGCTCCAGCAGCCGGGAGATGGCCTCGAAGGCCTTGGCGGTCAATCCCATGCCGCCGGCATAGCCGTCATAGACAAAGACCGCCGGACCCGCCACCTGGGGATGCCAGGGATGGGAGATGCCGCCGAGGTCGTTGCGGTCGCAGAGCACCAAAAGCGGCATCAGGCCGATGAGCGCATGCTCCAGGGCATGGATGCCGCCCATGAAATGAAGGCGCGCCGTTTCGGTTTTCGCTTGCAGCCAGGCCGGGATTTCAATCCAGAAGCCTTCGGTTGCGAAGATCTGCGGCGGCAGCGCCAGCGGCACGCGAGCCAGGATCCGCAGGCTGCCCTGGGCGATTTTGTGAAAGCCGACAATCCGTTCGGTCACCCGCAGGGTGCCGAGATGAACCCGGGCCGCACCGCATCGGATACTGTTTCGCACCTCCAGGATCTCGGTGGTCTTCTCGGTCAGCACCCGGGTGAAATAGGAGGGCCTGACCGGAGAGACCAGGATTTCCCGGCCTTCCAGGTCCAGGCTGTCGACATGGTAGGTACGGGCCATGTGGAGATAGATGGCGCCGGGATGGCAGTCCCGCAAGGCGCGGTAGGCGTCGATTTCGCCCAGGGGCCGGCGCTGGGGCTGTTCCAGGATGGTCAGGGTGACCCCGCCACCGCGAAGATTGACCTGACGTTGGGGATAGGTCCGGGGCGAGAACCAGGTGGCGCCGTCCGCCGACTGGAGGAGTTGGCCTGTTGCGGTCAGACGGTCGACCAGCGCGACCGCGGCCTCGGTTTGGAGGAGGGGATCGGTCGCGGTGAGCGGCAACTCGGCGGCGGCGCAGACCAGTTGGGGGCCGACGATATGGGGATTGTCGGGATTCATGGTCACCGGTTCCACCGGCCGGGTGAAAAAATCGTCGGGATGGCGCATGAAATGCTGATCCAGGGCATCCTCATGGCCGATCAGCACCACCAGCGACTCCTGGCCCTTTCTGCCGACCCGGCCGGCCCGCTGCCAGGTGGCCATCATCGAGCCGGGGTAACCGACCAGGATGCAGATATCGAGGTTGCCGATATCGATGCCCAGCTCCAGGGCCGAGGTGGCGATCACCCCCAGCAGGCTGCCGGTGGCCAGGCGCTCCTCGATGGCGCGGCGCTCTTCCGGCAGGAAACCGGAGCGGTAGGAGGCAATTACCCCCTTGCGCTCCTTGAGCCGCTGCTCGGTCCAGATGGTGATCAGTTCGGTCATCTTGCGCGACTGGCAGTAGACAATGGTGCGCAGGCCACGGTTGATCGCGGCCTCCAGCAGCCGTACCGCGCTAACCGCGGCGGAATCGAGGGGATTGAGCAGCAGGATGTGGCGGGCGGCGCTGCCCGCCCCGGATCGGGTCACTGCGGTTGCCGGCGCGTCGAGCAACAAGCGGGCATGCTCGCCGGGATTGCCGATGGTGGCCGAGGTCAGGACAAAGGTCGGATCGGCGCCGTACAGTTCGCAGATGCGCCGCAGCCGCCGCAGCACCCAGGCCACGTGCGAACCGAAGATGCCTCGATAGGTGTGGACCTCGTCGATGATCACATGGCGCAGGTTGGCCCAGAAATGGCCCCAGCGGTCGTGGAAGGGCATCATCGACAGGTGGAGCATGTCCGGGTTGGTGATCAGGATGGGTGGCGGTGTGTCCCGGATTTTCTTGCGCTGATAGCCGGAGGTGTCGCCGTCGTAGATGGCGGCGGCCCGGCGGTCGTCCCGAATCGTCGCCGGCAGCCGTTGCCAGAGCGCATCGACGGTCTTGCGCTGATCCTGGGCCAGGGCCTTGAGGGGAAAGAGAAAAAGGGCCTTGGCAACGGGATCGTGGAGCAGACCTTGCAGCACCGGCAGGGTGTAGATCAGGCTCTTGCCCGAGGCGGTGGGCGTGGCCACCACCGTGTTGCTGCCGGCCAGGACATGGGCGATGGCCGCCTCCTGGTGGGTGTAGAGGGCGGCCACCTCGATGTCGTGGAGCAGACGGCGCAGTTCGGGGGCCAGCAGATCGGATGGGGCGGTGATTGCGGGCGTGGCCGTTACGGTCCGGTGGGCCACCACCTGGGGGCCGAATCTTGCCGACGATTTCAGGGCCACGATGTACTCCGCCACCGTGCCGCGTTCCGGTTTCATCCCGCCCGCGTCCAACCCCTGTTCGGGACATGGTTCAAAAAGATCTTGCCTATCCGTCACTGAAAATGTATTTGACCGTGTTGGAGTTATTTTTCGGATGCGTTCCGCATACCGCGTTGTTCTCTTTCCCGAAATACCTCTATGTTCCGGCGCAACGGCCATACTGCTGCCACACGCTCAGGTATTCTTTGCCGTGACCGGATCGGCCGGCGAGAGAGACGACCATTGAATCTGTACAGGACCACCCCGCAATGAAAACGATCGCGACCCTCGGGCCGGAACAGTCCCAGTCATGGCAGGCTGCCGTCCAGTACGACAGCGAGGCGGAAATTCGGCTGTATCCGCACGTCAAGGCCCTGCTCGATGCCTTTGCCGCGCGCGAGGTCGAGTATGCCGTGCTGCCGGTGTATAATACCCGCGAAGGGGAAAAGAAACAGTATTTCCGTTTTTTTGATCAGATCAAGAACGGCTATTGGGTCGACAACGTCATCCTCCACTCCAATCTTTCCCTGGGTGTGTTCGACGAGGGCGATACGGTCGAAGACCTGCGCCTTTTGGTGGGCAAACGCGAGGTCTTCAACCAATGCGAGGAGTTCATTGAAAACCGCTTGCCCGGCATCACCGAGATGAGCGTTGGGGATATCGAACAGGCCGTGGCCGAAATCAGGCAGAGCGGCCAAACCGGGGGCCGGGCCGTGGTCGACAATGCCGAGACCCTGACTGCCCACGGCCTGCGAATCGTCGAGCGCGAGGTCGCCCCGCACAACCGCACCCGCTACGCCGTCCTCGGCCACGCCCTGGCCCCGGCGACCGGGTACGACGCCACCACCCTGATCACCGAACCACTCGATGACCGGGTGGGCATCCTGGTGGATATCCTGAGCGAGTTTTCCCGCCGCGGCATCAACATCGTCGACATGCGCTCGGAAAACGATATCAAGACTCAGAAACTACGCATCTATCTCGAAGCGGAAGGACATGTCGAGACCGACATCATGGCTAGCGCCATCGCCCACATCGAATCACGGGTCATTCAGCAACAGGGCATGATCCGGGTGCTGGGCAGCTTCCCCCGGGTCGACATGCGGACCAAGTACATCAAATCGTTCGGTTTCATCGGCACGGGCGCGATGAGCAAATGGTTTGCCAAGCGGTTGGAAAGCGAGGGGTATGAGGTGCTGCTGACCGGCCGCACCACCACCTTGCAACCCGAGCAGATGATCGAGCGGGTCGATGTGGTGGTGGTTTGCGTGCCGATCTCGGTCACCTCGGCCACGGTACGCCGGTTCGGGCCATTGATCGGGGCGGGCAAGGCCCTGATCCTCCTGGCCGGAGAATCCGAGGAGACCATCAGCGCGGCCCTGGAATCGACCAACGAGGAGGTCGAGGTCATGCTGGTGCATAACCTCTGGGGCCCCCAGGCCGCCACCATGAAAGACAAGAACGCCATCGTGGTGCGCACCTCGCGCAGCGGCATGTTCTGCAGCGAATTCGAGGCCTTTCTCTACAAACACGGGGCCGACATCTTCCACGATTCGCCCTCCAAACACGACCTGCTGATGGGCATCGGCCAGAAACTGCCCACGGTGATCTCGGTGGCCCTGGCCATGACCTTGAACGAGAACAATATCACCAGCGAGGACATCGCCAGCCACTGCACCCTGACGTCGCTCTATCCCATCCTCGCCATGTCGCGGGTCCATTCGCAAAACCCACGGACCTACGCCGAGATCATGTCGACCTCGGGTGACAGTCGCAAAATCGTCGCCGATTTCTCCAAGAACCTGGACAAAGTAATCCGGATGGCGGACGCGGCTTCCATCCCCGGTCTCTGTGCCCTGATCGATGCCAATGCCGAGCATCTGACCGAAACCTTTCTCCAGGCCCGGATGCAACAGGCCAAAGCGGTCGACGATGTCCTCGGCCGGATGATTTGAACCCGTTGGTTGACCGTATCGGAGGCAGTGGTTACTCTACCGGCATGTCTAATCGTAAACTCAACCTGCTGCTGCTGGCACTCTTCGCCCTGTGGTGTGCCGTTGTTTTGTTTCGGCCTTTCGCCCGACCCGGCCCGAGCTGACTCAATCTGACCGCGCCGCCGGTCGGTGGCCCGCCTTGCCCATTGCCCCAGGCAGTGAACCCAACCCAACCTCACTAAGGAGTCAGGAAATCCATGCTGTCCACCCTGTTGCGATATATTGAAGAAAAACACTACTGTCCGCATTGCAGCGGTGACCTCACCCTGTGCCATGCTCCGCCTGTCCATGTCGGCGACGGCTTGGGCTGGGGTTCGGAATACCTGTTTATCTGCCTCAACGATACCTGCCCGCTCTTCGTCAAGGGGTGGGATTATATCGCCAACCAATACGGCCATGTCGGTTCCTATCGCTATATGGAACTCCCCAATTCCAAGGAAACCTACACCATGATGGTGGTCACCAAGGATGCCTTTACCGGCAGCATCGTCGACATCGAGGCGATCAAGCAACAGAACGAGCGCTACCAACACCAACAGGAGGCCCTGGCTGCCCTGGATTCATGCCTCGAGCAGAAACAGTTGGCCCCGATGCTGACGGTCCTGCTTGACGAATCGATCTCAGTCGACGACCGCAAGCGAGCGGTCGCCCTGCTGGCTCCCCTGAACGATATTGCCTGCATCGAGCCGCTGCGCAACCATGCGTTCAAGGACCCGCATCTGGAGCAGGAGGTCAATCTGGCCATCGGTCAGATCCTGGCCACGAACTTTCTCAAGGAATGTCCCTTCTGTGCCGAGTTGATCAAGGCCAGGGCCACAGTCTGCAAACACTGCCAGCGGGAGCTGGCGGCCTGACTTTCTGCTTGCGAAAAAGAGGGGGTACGGGTATATAAGCCCACGTTTGCGTGGTGAACGTAGCTCAGTTGGTGGCAGCACCGGGTTGTGGCCTCGGAGGTCGTGGGTTCAAGTCCCATCGTTCACCCCATTCACTCATCCAAAGAAGTCCGAAGAAGTACATAAGCCCGCTTCCTTTCTAGGAAAGCGGGTTTTTTTTGTCCGGTGTCGGCTGGGAAAACTGGGAGCTGGAGAGTATAATCGCCCTAGGATTTGTTCCCGATAATCGAACATTAGGAGTCCATGTCGTATATGAACAAGCATGTTGAGATCTGCAAGATTGTTCTCGCTTATGCTATCTTTGGGGGATTATGGATTTATCTCTCCGATTCCATCGTCAGGTCGTTGTTTCACGATTCGGGAACAATGATGCAATACAGCACCTTCAAGGGGATGTTCTTTATAGCCGTTACCTCGATTCTGCTCTATGGCCTCATTGTTCGCCTGAGTTCCAAGATAAAGGACTCGTCAATCGCCTTGTATGAGAACGAGAAACTCTTGAAGTTTCTGGTGAACAATTCATCGGATAGCCTGGTTATCGTCAATGCCGATGGGCGTCAACGCTATGTCAGCCCTGGGGCAGAGAAAATCACCGGTTTCCCGGTGTCCGAATTGGAAGGCAGATCCCTCGATACCATTCTTCACCCGGAGGACATGCCTCGCATCAGGGCGGCATGGAATGAAGCCGTCGAACATCCGGAAAAGACCGTCACGGTACAGTATCGGCATATCCGTAAAGCCGGGGGATGGGTCTATTCCGAAGCGGTTGCGCAGAGTTTTTTCAACGATGCCTCGATCAATGGATTGCTCGCCACGGTTCGCGATATCACCGCAAGAAAACAGGCGGAAGAAGCGCTGAACCGCAAAGAAGCGCTTCTGCAAGCCATGCTGCGCAATCTGCCGTTTGATTTCTGGGCCCGCGATACCCAAGAGCGCATCATCATGCAGAGCGATGAATCCATCAAGCTCTGGGGAGACCTGGTCTCGGCCCCTGATAGGGACTGGAAATTCCCCCCTCAGACATTGGACCATTGGAAGAAAAACAATCAGCACGTCCTGGAAGGAAATGTTGTCTCCGAGGATTGTTCGCTCATTAGCAAGAATGGAGCCGAACGGGAATATCACAGCATTGTCGCCCCCATTCGTGACGGGGAAACAGTACTCGGCATTCTCGGCATCAACATTGACATAACTGACCGCAAGCAGGCCGAGTCGGAGCGAAAGGCCTTGCAGTCGCAACTCGTTCAAGCCCAGAAGATGGAGGCCATCGGTACTCTGGCGGGCGGCATCGCCCACGACTTCAACAATATCCTCGGTGCGGTTATCGGCTATGCCGAGATGGCCAGGGACAGCAGCCCCGATGGATCGGCGGTCGCGCATGACCTCGACAAGGTGCTCGAGGCGGCAAACCGAGCCGGCGCATTGGTCAGGCAAATACTTGCCTTCAGTCGTCAGGCCGACACCAAACGCATTCCCATCGAACCCGTTCATGTCGTCAAAGAGGCGATCAAACTCCTCCGACCCGCGCTGCCGTCGACCATTGTCATCAAGGAGTATCTCGATACCCCCACCCAATCAATTTTCGCCGATCCGATTCAGATCCACCAGATTGTCATGAATCTCTGCACCAACGCTTTCCATGCCATGGAACAGACAGGGGGCATTCTTGCCATTGCCCTTAAGGATTGCGAACTCTCGGAGGACGATCTGCACCAGCATCAAGGGGGGCGGCCCGGAAAATTTGTTGTTCTTTCCATTAGCGATACGGGACCGGGCATACCGGCCAGCATCCTGGGCAAGATATTTGACCCCTACTTCACCACCAAAGAGGTGGGCAAGGGTACCGGCATGGGGTTGGCCATCGTTCATGGCATCGTCACAGGCGCCGGTGGCTTTGTTGCCTGTACGAGCGAGCTTGGAAAGGGGACGGATTTCGAGGTGTTCTTCCCAACGCATGCACAGGAGGTCGTCTCGGTGCAGACACCTGTGGAACGCGTTCCCACAGGCAAGGAGCGCATCCTCTTTATTGATGACGAGGACATCCTGGTGGAAATGGGCAAGGCAATGCTCGAACGTTTGGGCTACGAAGTGGTTGTTTGCACCAATAGCATCGAGGCGTTGAACATGTTTCAGAATGAGCCGGATCGATTTGATGCGATAATCACCGATCAAACCATGCCCGGCATGACCGGACTCGATCTCGCCAGGAGAATGCTGTTGATGAGGCCCGGACTTCCGATAATTCTCTGCACCGGCTACAGCAACCTTGTTGACGAAACCACGGCCAGGGGTTGCGGTATTCAAGGGTATGTCATGAAACCGATAGCCAAAAAGGACATAGCCTCGTTGCTGCGGAAAGTGCTGGATGAGAAATTACCGCTGCAATCCCGGGAGGCAACGCTCTCGTCGACCGGGGCTTCGGCAAAATGACCAGGTCGGGCCGTGCGGAATCCCGGCCCGTTCGCGGTTGCAATGAGGCTCCCCCGAAACGGTTGATCCTGCCCGGAGAGCACCAGGTTGCTCGATGATCCCCTCCGGGTTCGTTCAGGCGGTCAGCGGAGCATCCTGCCAGGCGAGCACGGCGGTGATGGGGTAGTGGTCCGAGGGGAAGAGGTTGCCTTGACGGGAACGGTCGATCTGCGCCTCCAGGACGCGGAATTGGGCGGAGGCCAGAATCCAGTCGATGGCCGTCATCTCCCCGGGCTCAGGTTGGCCAAAGGCGTGGAAGGTGGCGTCATCCGCCCCGAGCGGGTGGGTCTGGCGGAAGGTGTCGATCAGTGCCCCGTCGCCGGTGAGGAGGCGGTAGGCGTCGGAGGCCCGGTCGGTATTGAAATCGCCGGTGACGATGAGCGGGGTTTCCCGGCCGAGCTGATCGAGCCAGTGGCGGAGACAGCGGGCGTCGCCGGCGATGGCCGCCGGTTGGTAATCGAAGTGGGTGTTGACGTAGGTGAGCACGGCTCCGGTGGGCCGGGAGGCGAGCCGAGCCCAGGTCACTGTGCGGGGATAGGCGCTGTCCCAGCTCGTGCTGCCGGGAACCTCCGGGGTCTCGCTCAGCCAGAAGCAGCCGGTGTCGAGCAGCGCGAAGGCTGAACGGCGAAACAGCAGGGGCGCCATCTCCAGGGCGGTGTCGCCGGGGCCTTGACGATGGCAGCCCAGGAAATGATAGTCCGGCAGGTGGGCGCGCACGAATTCGGCTTGGTCGTCGTCGCGGCACTCCTGGAGCCCGAGCAGATCGGGCACGAAGGCCCGGATCCTGGCCAGGGCCAGGGCCTTGCGGTGGTGCCAGTGGTTTTCCCCGTCGTCGGCCAGGCCGTAGCGGATGTTGAAGCTCATGACCCTGATCATGGCGGCAACCCCTCGGCTCATGCCGCCTGGTTCTTGATCCGAGCCATGATGGTTCGTATGCCGGTGAACAGTTCCGGCCGGCCCAGGTCGGGAATGATGCCCATGTCCGCGAGGTCCCGATAGCTCCACTCCGGGGACACTTCGGTGCGGTAGGTCCAGAAGAACCAGCCGGCGTATTTCTCGAAGGTCAGCAGTTGGGCGGCGGCGTGGCCACGGTAGGCGGTTGCCATCTGGAACTCGTCCATGGCCTTCTGGGCATGGTTGAAGGGCTCCTCGGCCCACAGCGACGCGACCTTGTCACCCAGTCCCAGGCTCCATTCGCCGCAGTAGACCTGATAGCCGGACTCGCGGATGATCTCGTCCGCCTCCTGGCGCAAATCGACGGCGCTTTTGCGCAGGTGGCCAAAGATATCCATGTTGAGGTCGCCAGGGACGAAACACTGGTAGCGGTGGATGTCGATGGCCACGTTGCTGAATTCCGGCTCCTGGAGGAATCCGGCATATTCCCGGAAGTCGCGGAAGCCGTCGTGGAACACTACCGTGGCCCGTTCGGGCGGACAGTGGCGGCGGATGCGGCGGTAGGCATCCAGGGTGTAGCGCTTGAGCAGGTCAGTGGGGATATCCCAGCTCGGCTCGTTGATCGCCTGGATGCCGTGCAGCGCCGGGTGATCGGCATAGCGTTCGGCCAGCCGCTCCAGCACCTTCAGCGAGTATTCGATATACTCCTCATTGGTATGCCATTCGCAGACCCCCAAAATGCCGCCATTGTCAAAGCCGTTCTGGCATCCCGGCGCGGCGTGGAGGTCGAGCAGCACCCGCAGGCCGAATTCCTGCGACCACTGAAAGACCTTGTCAACGATGTCCAATCCTCCCACCACGTAGGGATAACGCACCTCCTGGTAGTTGCGGTGGTAGGGGTAGTCCTTACCGAACAGCCAATGGCCGATGGGCAGGCGCACCACGTTGATGCCGGCGCGGGCCAGCCAGGCGAAGTCGTCGCGGGTGATGAAGGTGTTCCAGTGGTGGTGCAACCGCCGCGTGGCCTCGGCCTCGCCCAGTTCGACGCAGTAGTCGGTCTCGTCGTTGGCCTGCAACCCTGCGAACAGACTGGGGGTGATCCACTTTTCCAGGACCAGCCAGCCGCCGAGGTTGACGCCGCGAACTTTGCCGCCGTGGATCGTGGGGGTTGTCATGGTTGACCTCCTGAATGGTTGTTGCCGTTTAGGATCAAACGGTGCTTGTAGAAAGAGGCGCCGTTGGGCAGATGGTCGATCGAGAGCAGGGTGGCATCGGGGCACTGCTCACCGATCAGGTGGAGCATCCGTTCTTCATCCTCGGTATCCAGGGAGTCGAAAGCCTCCTGGAGGAAGATCCACTGGGGCCGGTTGAGCATCAGCCGCACCATGCCCAAGCGCTGCTGTTCCTGTGGGGTCAGGATGGCGGCCCAGTGCTCCCGATGATCGAGCAGGTCGATCAGGTTGTCCAGTCCGACCAGGCGCAGCGCCTGCTCGATTTGTTCCGTGGTGTACACCCGGCGGGAAGACGGGTAGCCGAGGGCGTACCGCAGGGTGCCGGTGGGTAGATGCGGTCGGGGCGGCATGAAAAAGAGACGGCCCCGGCAGGGGAGTTCGATGACGCCGCTGCCCCAGGGCCGGATCCCGGCAATGGCCCGGAACAGCCTCGCGCCGGTGAAGGTGTTGCCGGTGATCAACACATGTTCGCCCTGACCGACCTCCAGGTTGATCTCCTCGGTCAGGGGGGTGCCGTCGTATTTGGCGAGCTTGAGCGCCCGGAAGGCCAGGATCGGTCGATCGGAGGTGGTCAACTGGATCCGGTTCTCCGATTTGCCGAGTTCCTCGTCCGCGTGATCCAATCCCTTCAGGAGACTCAAGATCCGCTCCACCGAGGCACGCCACTCGGCGATTCCGCCCAGATTGTTGGCCGGCCAGGAAAGGGCGGAAGCCATGTGCTGAAAAGCCTGGGCGGATTGCACCAAAGCGCCCAGGGTAATGGATCCCGTGATGTAGCGGGGGGCGGAAATCAGGATCGGAAAGGCCATGGACAGGGTGGAGTAGCCTGTGCCGAACATGACGATATTGCGCCATACCGTGGTCTGGGTATTCCACACCTTCTGTATCTTGCAAAGCAGCTCGCAAAATTGAGACCGCTCGCAGCCCTCGGCGTGAATCAGCGCGATGGCCTGGCTGTTTTCCTGCGCCTCCAGCAAGCTGGCGCGGAAGTTCGCCTCCGCCGACTGGCGTTCGTTGGTGGCGTTGGTCAGGGGCTGACCCAACAACCAGCCGAGCAAGGAGGCCGCCGCTGCATAGACGATCGCGATCCAGACCAGATGGCCGTAAATGGGGATTTCGGCGAACCCCAGGTTGAGCGTTATCACCCCCGAGCGGGACCAGAGCACTTGGGTGAAGCCGACTAGCAGCAGAATGGAATAAAACAGCGAGTGGCCCAACACCACCGCCGACTCGGTGACGACCCGGCAATCCTCGGCGATGCGGCCATCCGGGTTGTCGTGTTCACCCGGCAAATGGGCAATCAGATAGTGGCGACCCATATCCATCCACCGGGAAAAGACGTGCTCGGTCATCCATTCGCGCCAATAGATCTGTAAATTGCGTTTGACGACCAGATGCCATCCGGTCAAGGCCATGTCGGCGGCGAAGAGGATCGCCAACAGGCCGACCTGGGCCAGGAGGCCGCCCATGGAGTGCTGCTCCAGGGCGTTGAACAGGCCCGCGCTCCACTGGGTCATCAACACCGCCATGGCCATCTGCAGCATGGTCAGGACCGCCAGGAGGAGGATGGTGCCCCGGATCTTCAGTTTTTGGTTCGAACACCAGAACAGCTTGGTCAGACGGAGAAATTCGACAAAAAAATTACGGGATGGTTGCATCTGGGATCAGGGGGCAAGGGATGGAGTGAGGGCAACCGGCGTCCGTCCATCCTTCATCGGCGCGGCAGGAGAAGCGAGCGGTATCGGCATGATGAGGGCCAGACAATAGCCTGGGCATGGGCGAGTGGGGCGCATCATGTCGTTTGCGGCCGCAACGCGGGGAAGGCATCCGGATGCCGTCCCGCCGCACAGCCCGTCTTCCCGGAGGGCCTCCCGGCCAAAGAAGGCGCCAGGTTTGGGCGTTCGATCTCGGGAAAACAGGCGGGCGACAGGCAAGACGTGGTGCATGAAGGATCCTTCTCCGGTGGGTTGGGGTAAAGGCGACAAGGCAGAAAATCGTTTTTCTGGCCACCCGGCGATGTGGGGAAAAGAGGGGGCGGGTCGTTTCGGTCCGAGTTCGTTCCGATTAGGTCACCGCGTTGTGCCGAAGCGCGGGAACACCCGCTCGTTCCCCTTGCCCCGGCTTCAGCCAATTCGTTCCCTGGTCAACATCCCTGATTAGGTTCTATAAAAAACCGGGGGGCCAGTCAAATAATTTCCAGCGAGTGCAATAACTTCTTGCCCTTGACGGGGTCGCGGTGCGGGGGCCTGCCACCTCCTTTTTCCGCTCAAATCTTGTCCCAGCGCACCGCGAGAAAGGCCCCGGTGTCCAGATGCTGCTCGCTGCCCTGTTGTTCGATGGCGGATATGGCGGCCAGGGGGTCGTCCTTGCGGAAGTGGATGGCGGTCCTGGTCTCGCTCGCAACGGGCGCGATCGCCCGCATCTCTGCCGGGGACCTAAAATAGATTTTTTCGAAGAGATCGTGGCCTTCCCGGCCTTTTTGCCGCCGCTGCTCCGCCCAGGGGCTGAGGCGGTTGAGGGTGGTGACGACCACGCGGCCGCCTGTGCGGACAACCCGGTTCAATTCGGCCATCGCCTGGCCGCCGTCGGCAACAAAGTCGATGGCGGTCATGGAGAAGACCTTGTCGAACCGGCCAGCGGCAAAGGGCAGGGCGCACATGTCGGCACAGAGGCCGGTAAAACCGGCGTCCTCCGCCCGAACGACCGCCCGGGCCAGCATGGGAACCGAGAGGTCGATGCCAACCACCTCGGCCCCGTGTTCCAGGATATTTTGGGTGAAGATGCCGGTGCCGCACCCCACGTCGAGGATTTGTTCGCCGGGTCGGGGATCGAGGAATTCGAGCAGCAGGGCCAACTCGTACTGCTTAACCAGCCGGCCGACCGGGGTGGCGAACCATTGGTCGTAGCGGTCCGTCCAGGTGTCAAAAAGAGCGGGTTGCATAGGCGGGGATGAAGCGGAAAAAGGTTGATGGGGGTTTCATGCCATGAGCTCAGGATAGGGGCACAGAGGCGGGAAGCAGGATTCGATATCGACGCGCGCCATCTCGGCTCCGGCCAGGGCATGCCAATCCCGCTCCTCGCCGGAAAGGGTCGGCGCCCCGTCTCCCGTGCCCAGGATCGTGCGGAGGATGGCCTCGTCCATTGCCGAGCTGAGGGCCTGGATGACAAACAGGGCCCGCAGGGATGGGAAGTGATAATCGTCGGCAAAAAGGCGCTGGTGCTCAGCCGGTAGTCGGGCTGCCGTCGCTTTGATCCACTGCACGAAGGCGCGGGAAAAGAGCATGCCGGCCTGTTCCTGGATGGCCTTGTATTCCGAGAACAGCCGCTCGCCTGGATGGGTCCGTCGCCGTTCCTCGACGAATTCGAAAAGCCCCAGTCGTTGCAGGGTGGGATGGACCGGGATGTCGCGGGGTGGCGTACCTTGGCCCCCTCGGCCGGGGCCGGCGGCCTTGATCCGGATGACGACCGTGCCGTCCTTTGGTCGGATATCGTCGGGGGTGAGGAAAAAGAGTTCGTTTCTCCGGGCGCCGGAGCAGGCGGAGATCAGGGGCGCCCAATAATGGGACAGGGCACCGGGCTTCTGGAAGGCCCGGAAATTCGAGCGCTCGAAGAGGATGGCGAGGGCTTCGCGGGTGAAAGGCGGCGCGGCTGGCGATACGGGCATCATCTGTCGGGAATGGGTGGTGTAGGTGTTCTCGGATCAAGGGCGTCGGGGTGCAACATACTTGGTCCGGCCGGTACGGCGCAAGGCCTGTTCGGTCCTGCCCGTTGCCGTTCCCCTGGCTCCTCGTCGGTGGCAGGGAAAGTGTCCCGGTTTTCTCCGTGAAACGGCGAGGTGGACGGTTTGCCCATATTGGTGGATGGGCCGACAATTGTGAAGGGCAGGGTGCATTTTTGTCGCCACTTCATCGCCAAGATTGCACCGGATGCGGTTGCCTGGGGGCCACGATCTGTTTGGCTCCAGGGTGGCCGGGCGATGGGACATTGATCGTTATCTTTTTGAAATCATGACCAATCCCTTTGGCGCTCTCCGGGGAAGTGAGGTCGCGGACGCAGGAAAAAGTGCCTCGTTGGCATGATTGCTGCTTTACAGAGGCGGAAGAATAACGTATTTCGTTATTCCATTACCGAATAACGAATAGGAGTTCCACGAATCATGACCAGCCAACAGTCGCCGCCGGCCTCGGACGCGCTCTTTTTGCAACACATGCTTGGCTCTGCCGAGCGGAAGAATCCGGTGGTGACCCTGCTGGAAGAGATCGAACGCTGCGGCTCGATCAATCAAGCCGCCAAGACCGTGGGCATGAGTTACAAGGCGGCCTGGGAAAAAATCGAGAACATCAACAATCTCAGCGTCGAACCGCTGATCAGCCGTCAGGTGGGCGGCAGCGGCGGCGGCGGCACCATGCTCACCGAAGCCGGCCATGCCTTCCTGCAACGGGCGCATGTCCTCCAGCGGGAGTTCTCCAGTTTCCTCAACTTTTTTTATTTTTCGCCGGAACAGGCGTCCAACACCCTGCAAACACTGAGGAGAATGGAGATGAAGATCAGTGCCCGCAACGTCTGGCTGGGCAATGTCGCCCGGATCGAAAAGGGCGCGGTGAACAGTGTGGTCACCGTGGCCCTGAAGGGGCAGGATACCGTGGTCTCGGTGATTACCGACAATTCGGTGCAACGGCTGGGGCTGCAACCGGGTTCCGAGGTGCTGGCCACCGTCAAGGCGCCGTCGGTGATGCTAGGGCTGGAGATCGATCGCCAAAAGATCTCCGCCCGAAACATCCTCGAAGGGACGGTGAGCCGGATCGTTCCCGGCGTGGTCAACGACGAGGTGGTCATCGATCTGGCCGGTGGCAACACGGTCACCTCGATCCTCACCTCTGAGAGTGTGCGGCGGCTTGGGCTTCAAAAGGGCATGTCGGTGGCCGCGGTGATCAAGGCCTCGGATGTGCTGCTGGCGGTCGCCTGACCAGGGGGCGATCAGAAGGCGCGAAACCACGAACAAACCCTCGGTTGTGCGATGGTTCCCACGCTCCAGCGTGGGAACCGATCAAGAGACGCTCCGGCGTCTCGCCCTACGGATGCTGGGGCGTTGGCGCGATCAAATCTGCAACCATTCATTTCACAAAAGGCTCAACCAAGAGGAGAAGACGATGAATCTGAAGACCATTTTGACCGCCCTTGCGGCGAGCGTGCTGTTGACCGCCCCCCTCCATGCCGCCGAGGCGATCAGGATCTCGGTGCCGGCCAGCATGACCGATGCCATCAAGGAGCTGATCGCCCGGTTCGACGCCTCGGGCCAGCATGCGCCCGTGGTTCCCAACTACGGGCCGTCGGGGAACCTGGCCAAGCAGATCGTCGAGGGGGCGCCGGTCGACCTGTTTATCTCGGCCAATCAGAAATGGATGGCCTATCTCCGCGACGAGAAGAAGATCGATCCGGCCAGCGAAACCATCCTGGCCGCCAACACCCTGGTCTTTGTCGGCACGAGGAATCCAGCGGTCACCAAGATGGCGGATATCGTCGGCCTCAAACAGATTGGTATCGGCAGCCCGAAGAGCGTGCCCGCCGGCGAGTATGCGCTCCAGGCTCTGGAAAAGGCCGGGATCGCCAAACAACTGGAGGCGGGCCGGCAACTGGTCATGGCCAAGGATGTGCGCCAATCGCTCACCTATGCCGACCGGGGCGAAACCGATGGCGCCTTTGTCTATAAAACCGACGCCCTGATGGCCACCCGGGCGGTGGTGCTCTTCGAGGTGCCGCCGGAGTTGTATGAAAAAATCACCTACCCCATGGGGCTGACCATGGAGGGTGCCAAGAATGGTGAAGCCAAGGCCTTCTACGATTTCCTGGCCGGTCCGGAAGGCTTGCAGGTCTTCCTCAAGTACGGCTTCAGCGCCCCGAAATAATCCGACCCCACGGCAGGTCCCTGCGGCGCGGCTCCTGGCCGCGCCGGCAATCGGAGCTCCGGCGTAGGATCTGCCTGCACCCGACGATATTCATTTAAAACCATCTCCCAGGCGACACCATGTTTCTCCTCCAGCCCTCGGACCTCGATGCGATCCGGCTCTCCTTCCAGGTCGCCTGCACCGCCACCCTGCTGTCCACCCCCCTGGGGATCGGGGTCGCCTACCTCCTCGTCCATACCCGAATACCGGGCAAAGCCCTGGTCGAGGGGATCGTCAACCTGCCGCTGGTCCTGCCGCCGGTGGTCATCGGCTATCTGCTGCTGGTGCTGTTCGGTCGTCGCGGCTGGATCGGCGCCTGGCTTTCCGACTATCACATCCAGGTCATCTTCACCCTGACCGGGGCGATCGTCGCCTCGGCCGTGGTCGGTTTTCCTCTCCTGGTCCGTTCCATCCGCTTGGGCATGGAAGCGGTCGATCCGGCCTATTGCCGGGCGGCCCGCACCCTGGGGGCCGGCGCCTGGGACGCCTTTTTCACCGTCACCCTGCCGCTCTCGGGCCGGGCGGTCTTAGCCGGCATGACCCTGATGTTTGCCCGCAGCCTGGGGGAATTCGGCGCCACCATCATCCTGGCCGGCAATATCCCCGGCGTCACCCAGACCATCCCCTTGGCCATTTACGAATACACCAGCTCACCCGGCGGCGACCGGATGGCGCTGTCGCTCTGCCTGGTCTCCATCGCGCTTTCCTACATCGTTTTGTTGATCAGCGGTGCGGCCGGCAAGTCGTTGGCGAGGAGGTAGCCATGCACCTGGAGGTTTCGGTCCGAAAACAACAGGGCGACTTTCAATTCAACGCCGAATTCAGCCTGACCGGCCGGCGGGTCGGGCTGTTCGGGCCGTCGGGCAGCGGCAAGTCAACCCTGATGCATCTGCTCGCCGGCTTGCTCAAAGCGGACAACGGCCATATCCGGCTGGACGACACGGTGCTCTTCGACAGCCGGGCCAGGATCAACCTGCCGCCGGAGCAGCGGAGGATCGGCGTGGTCTTCCAGCATGCCCATCTCTTCCCCCACATGAGTGTGCGCCGCAACCTGCTCTATGGCTGGCAACGTACCCCGAAGGAGGAGCGGCATATCGAGCCCGAGGCCATCGTCGAGGTCCTGCATCTGTCGCATCTGCTCGACCGGGGGGTGAACCTGCTCTCCGGGGGCGAGCGCCAGCGGGTTGCCCTGGCGCGAACCATCCTGACCTGCCCCCGGCTGATCCTCATGGACGAACCCCTCACCGGCCTGGACGAGGAGCTGAAGTTCCAGGTCATGCCGTACCTGAACACCGTCTTTTCCAGGTTCGAGATTCCGCTGCTGTTCATCAGCCATTCGCTGTTGGAGATGCGGCTGATGACCGAGCAGGTGCTGGTGGTCGAGCAGGGCGAGGTCAAGCGGCAGGTGGCCACCGAGGAACTGGCCCGGTCGGCCTGGGCCGCTCCCCGGCAGGGATATGTCAATCTGCTGCGGCTGGGCCGGCCGCGGCCCCAGGGCGATCTCTGGAACTACCAGTGGGGCGATGCCCGGCTGGTGCTCACCGAACAGGGCGAGAGCGAGGACAATGTCTTTGAACTGGACGCCCGGGAGATCCTCCTGTTCAAGCGGCATCCCGAGGCGACCAGCGCCCGCAACCTCCTGCCCTGCACGGTGGGCAAGATGTACACCGTCGGCAACCGGGTGCGGGTGGAGGTGCAGTGCGGCACCCAGCAGTTGATCGTGCAGATCGTGCCGGAATCGATGCGGGAGTTGGAGTTGGCGGAGGGCAAGGAGGTGGTGGCGGTGATCAAGGCCTCGGCCTTCCGCCGACTGATGTAGCCCGGATGTTTCGATCGCTACAAAAACGTAGATAAATCGACAAGGCGGAACGTTTTTGTCGAGGCTGCTGCATTCACCTAACCGGCGGCCTGCACGACCTTGACCGGTAACCGGCCAGGAACATTGCCGATATTATAATTTTCCCAAAAAGGACCGATTGTTGCTTTGCTCCGGTACAGGCCCGATCCCCGGCGAGCGTTGCCGGCGGGCAGGAGCAACCAACCTTTCAGTGCATGGAGATGGATATGTCGAAAAAGAATGTCGAAGAACTGTTGATCGCCGGTGGCGCCGATGAGAAGCTGCGCGGGAAGTATGACGCCCTGAAAACCAAGGGCGAATTTGTCGAGATGGCCAAGGACGACGGCTTCGTCTTTTCCGTCGACGACCTGGATGCGGTGCTGCGGGAATCCGGCGACGCCTTTGAATCCTTCGGCAACCCGCCCAAAAGGATGATCTGGTGGCAATGATGGCTGTGGGGTTGTGCCGCTGGCACCCAGGTGGGGTGTAAGGCGGCGTCGATCGGCCTTGCACCGCTGTTGTCCTTTTCCAACGCCTACGATGGCGTTCCAAAAAAAAAAAAATCGGGCCGGGCGCCGAGACCGAGACCGTGATCGCAACCGGCTCCGATGATCTCCCTCCTCGTATAACCTCCTTCCAGGCGTAGCGCCGTGCCTCCGACCGCGAGGCGGCGCTCGTCGGTCACTAGCTGCTCGCCGTCACCGAGAGCCCGCCCGGCCCCTTGCCCGCCCTTGTACCTCCATGAGGCCCTTTTCCGTCGGCATGCTTCGTCCGACGCCCCTCCGTTTCTTGTCCTTTCGAACCCAAGCGAGGGATAACTCGGATAACTCGGGATAACTCGGGACACTTCCCGATAACTCGGGACACTTCCCATATTCATACCTGATTACCCCTGATTCTCAGCCGATAACTCGGGACACTTCCCATATTCATACCTGATTACCCCTGATTCTCAGCCGGTTTCAGGCTTGAAGCAATCGGCATTGTTCATCATGCTGCGGAGGTCGACTCCTGGCACGAGATCTCTCTCTGACGGTCGAGATGACGGACATGGCGAAGTCGGTGCATGCACAGATGTCTGGCTCTTCCCCGACCTTGCCGTCGGCTGTCACTTCGACCAAAGGGAGAAATCCCCAGGAATTTCAAGAGGGTTTCATCTCGAAAAGAAGAGGTTGAGGTTTGGTGGTAATCAGCGTCCCACCCGGTGGCGGTGCCGGGTAAATTTTAAAAAATAACACAAATGTCTTATGTTTCGTTTTTAATTGTCAAATTCCAGACTTTTGTTGTTTGGAAGATATTTATAAGAAACCGAGAGGAATTTAATACGGGAAGCGTCTCTCGATTTACCAGACTGCATTTTTTTCTTCCCCCTCCTAAACAAAAGAGGCCTTTCGTTGCAACGTCTTCAGCTTTTTTTGATAAGTAATCTCAATGAGATCGAGAAAAACAACCGTTGCATCGGCCCGCTCCGTTCTGTTACAGAAGATCACCGTAGGCAATCGGCGAACGGACACTCTCCGGCGCCGGTGACGGCAATTATCTGATAATCAAACATATGGGTAAGGGAAATGAGAAGCTTCTTCAAACAGTCACCCCACGCACTCCCCGTACTTCTGCCGGCCCTTATTCTGCTGTTTCTCTGGTCAACCTCCTTTGCAGGAGAAGTAATTGATGTCGGCACGGATTCTTCCCAAGCCGTGGCGGAGACCCCAGCGCAATCCAACCTTGATGCCGCCGCTGCAGCCGAACCTGATTCTTCCACCAAGACCGCGGTTGAGTCGAAAAAGACCCAAGCCGTCTCTGCCATGTCAGCCAGTGAAGGTTCCTCCGGCCCTGCCTCAACCGAATCTGCCGCTCTGCTTCTTTCCGGAGCCAATGCCATGGTCCAGACCGGCGCCGCCACCTACTCGATCCCCCTCGAGGTACCACCCGGCCGGGCAGGCATGGCCCCCAAGCTCGCGCTCCGGTATAACAGCTATCAGTCGAATTCCTGGATCGGTGTCGGCTGGGATCTCGACATGGGCGCGATCCAGCGCTCCACCAAATTCGGGGTCAATTCAGCCCGAGCCAAGGTTTCACCAATGCCAGCACTTACCCGATAATAGTCGGTGATTTCAATGGCGATGGCAAAGCCGATGTGGGTCGGGTTACCGGAAACAACGTGAGCTTCTTTCTTTCTGACGGCGCGGGGGGCTGGACAGGTGTGGGCGGGATTAGTTCGTTCAGCCCAAGTCAAGGTTATACCAATGCAGAAAGCTACCCGGTGGTGATCGGTGATTTCGGCGGAGATGGAAAAACCGATGTGGGCCGCACAAGTTATTATGGCATAGGTTTCTGCGTTGTTGCAGGATCTCCGTTCCCTGATATGTTAACAGGCATTAGAAATGGGTCTGGCGCCACCGCCACCTTCACCTACACTCCCTCCTCCGCCTGGCCCCGCTCTCAGACTTCTCCCGATCATCATCTTCCCTTCACCCTCCAAACCGTCTCCGCCATTATGATCGACGATGGGCTGGGCAACACCTCCACCACCCGGTATTCGTACTCTGGCGGCTGGTTTGATTTTGCCTCTCGTGAGTTTCGCGGTTTTGAAAAGGCAACCAGCACCAAGCCGGACGGCACGGTCGTTACCGCCCAATTTCACCAGGACGATGCGCTCAAGGGCCGGCAACAATGGGCCGAGGCAAAGAATTCCACCGGGCAATTACTGGGCAGGGATACCTTCACTTGGGAGACTACCGCGGCTGGCAACAGCACCTTCGTGAAACTGAGCCGGAAGGAAAGCAGCCTGTATGAAAACGGCGCCTTGGCCGTTACCACCCGGGAAGATATGACCCATGACGACACCAACGGCAACCTGCTTGCCAAGACCATCTCCGGTCCCGGTGCCGAGGCGGTCACGACCACCTATTCCTACCGGAATTACGGCGCCTGGCTCTGGCGGCCCACCAGGGAGACCATTACCGGCAGCGTCAGCGGCAAGGTGCGGGAAACCTCCATGGAGTACGCGGTCGGCACCGGCAATGTGCTCTCCAAGCGGTTCTGGCTCGATGGCGGCACCGATCCGCAGGCGACCTATGAATACGACGGCTATGGCAATCCCACCCGGGTCCGTGACGCCAAGGACAACCTCACAGTCACCGAGTATGATCCGGCCACACACACCTATCCCATCAAAATCACCAATCCTTTGGGCCACTTTGCAGAATTTGCCTACGATCCGCGCTCCGGCAGGCTTGACTGGGAAAAGGATGTCAACGGCAATCTTACCGATTACACCTACGACACCTTCGGCCGGCCGGTCCGGGTGGATTTCCCGGACGGCGGCCAGGCCACCACCCAATACGTCGAGGCGGTGCTCGACAGCGAGACCGGCGCCATTATCGCCCCCAGGACCATCGTCACCCGGGTCAAGGAGGATACGGCCGGGAACACCTTTGACAAATACCAATATGTCGATGGCCTTGGCCGGACCATCCAGGCCATCGCCTCCGGGGTAACCGGACCGGTGGTGGTCCAATCCTTCTATGACCATATGGGCCGCAATCACCTGAACAAGGGTCCGTTCTTCGGCTCCGGCACCCTGCAGTATCCCATGGGGGAGCCCGCTGCATACCCCTGGCGGCAAAGCTATTTCGATGCCCACGGTCGGCCCTGGAAAACCGTGCGGCCCGACGGGGTACGTGGTGTGTTGGCCACGAAGGTAGCCTACAATGGCCTCACCACCACCATCACCGACGCGGACAACAGAAAGAAGCAAGAAACCAGGGATTATCTCTGCCGGCTGATCACGGTCGTCGAGGATCCGGACGGACTCAACTACACCACGACCTATGGCTACAACGCAGCCGGCAACCTGCGCCAGGTGAGGGATCACGCCGGTAACGTCACCACGATCGACTACGACACCCTGGGCCGGAAAATCAACATGACCGACCCGGACATGGGGTATTGGGTCTACACCTACGATGCCAACGGCAACCTCGGAACCCAGACCGATGCCAAGGGGCAGACGATCAGCTTTGGCTATGACGCTGTCAACCGGATCACCACCAAGACCTACTCCACCGGCGATCCCACGGTCACCTACAGCTATGACAATCCGCAGGTGGCAAACGGCAAGGGCAAGCTCTATTCAGTGGTCTCCTCCAGGGCGGCTACCACCTACGACAGTTACGATGCCATGGGCCGGGCGCTCAGCACCACCCGGACCATCATCAGCGACCAGGCCCGGACCACTGCCTTTACCTTCGATCTCTCCGGCAAGCCGCTGACCACCACCTACCCGGACAACTACGTGGTGACCAACGGCTACTACCCCGGCACCGGCCTGCTGCACACGGTGACCGGCTCGGACGGGACGATGTTTGCCACCTATGCCGGCCACTCCGCCTCTGGCCAGATCGGGGTGGTGGACCATGCCAACGGCACCGGCACGGCCTACACCTACGATGCCTGGTCCGGGAGGCTGCTAGGGCTGATCACCGAGGATGCCACCGGGGAGCCGGCCAACGATATCCAGCGGAAAACCTATTCCCACACCCGGGCCGGGGACATCAACCGCATCGAAGACCAGAAGCGGGGCATCGCCTACAGCTATACCTATGATGCCCTCCACCGGCTGACCGCGGAGACCAACACCGGGGGCTATCCGGCCAACAGCTATGTCTATGACGCCATCGGCAATATCACCTCCCGGTCCACGGGCACGGATGCCTTCACCTATACCTATGGACCGGACGGCGGCCCGCATGCGGTCAAAAGAATCAGCGTGAACGGTACGCCGCATGCGTTCAGTTACGACGCCAACGGCAACATGACCATTGGCCGCGATCTCGAAAACCCGGCCCGGGTGGCGACCAGAACCGTCACCTACAACGCCGACAACATGCCCACCCGCATCATCCATTCGACCAAGGGGACCACCTATCTGGTCTATGACGGTGCCGGCAGCCGGGTGAAAAAGACCATCGGCGTCTCAGCCACCTACTACATCGGCCCCCACTTTGAGATCATCAACGGCAGAGCCACCAAATACATCTTCGCCGGCAACACCCGGGTGGCGATGGTAATGGCCGGTCAGACCCTCTACTATCACCAGGACCACCTCGGCAGCTCCAGCGCCATGTCCAATGCTGCGGGCCAGCTCGTTGAAACCACCGAACATCAGCCCTATGGGGCGATGCGTTCCCATACCGGCGTTGAGGCGAGCAATTACAATTTCACCGGCCAGGAGGTGGACCCGAGTTCCGGCCTGTACAACTACAAAGCCCGGTTGTACGATCCGGCCACGGGGAGGTTTACCAGCGCGGATACCGTGGTCCCGAACTATTCTGATCCGCAGAGCTTGAATCGGTACATGTACTGCCGGGGGAATCCTCTGGTATATACGGACCCGAGCGGGCATTTTTTCGGGATAGACATTATCGTTGGCGCCGTCATTGGGGGGATAATTGGCGGAACGGTATCCGAGGTGACAGGAGGTCACTTTAGTGACGGCTTTATCGCTGGTGCGATAACAGGAGGATTTATGGGAGGTGCTAACGGAATTATCGGTAGCATGGGAGGTTCGGCGAGCGTCTCAGCTGTAACGCAAGCAGGAATATACACAGCTGCCGGAATGGGGGCTGGAGCAATAAACGCTGAAATTAGCAACGCAAATATCCTGCAAGGTACTCTTGTCGGTGGAGCATTCGCGCTCGGTGCTTATGCACTCCCCACACCCGGTCTCAAAATGTTCGCCGAAGGACCAGAAGCCACTTTCGCAAACCACGTAGGCGGCATCGCGAATCGAATGATCAACAGTAGTCTCACGGGAGCGGCATTTGGCGCGGCTTCTGCTGGTATGACTGGGGGGGATATGCTCCACGGTGCCGCCATGGGAGCGGCTACGTGGGCTGCTGGATCAGTTGCCAATATGCTTATCGGCAACGCCGTTGGATGGATTGGTTCAGGATTTCAAGCACCCCGCTACGAAAATGGGATGTATATCTATGAGGGCAATTCCAGGGGTGCCCTGACAATCGGAAACGCTGTTTGGGGGCCGAATGAAGCCATGCCCCCTATGTTAGCCTCTCATGAGTATGGACACGGCAAATTTCAAAGTAATTTGCTCGGACCATTATACCTGCCTTTCCACGCCCTTGATCAGGCTACGTTTACGCATATGTTCGAATATTCCTCTTTACTTCTTGGGGGTGCCCCTACTTACAATGACTTATATCTGCCCTCCCAACGTCCATGGACTTGGTGGCAACAATTTGCGAAATAGGGGGATGAGCATGTCCAAGAAGATTATGTGCGGTGTTTTGCTTTTACTATGTCTTGTCAGTTCAGGCTGTCCTCTTGTCGACCGCATGAGTGATCGACTAACGTATGGGTTCAGGGGAACAACTCGCAATACCTCGAACCATGAAATTATTGCCGGGGTAAGGGTAACCGCTTCATGCAGGAAAGCGAGATTGGACCCGCCACTTGAGACCGTATCTGATGAGCACGGGTTCTTTTTCTTGCACGGATTTTTCATCGGAGAACTTGATGATGCTTGCAAATTGGGTTTCAGCCATCATCAATTCAAACCAAGAGCAATCAACCTGACCAAAACTCGTGACTTTTCGTATGAAGGCGCTGCCTATGTATGGAATCTGGATGTAGAACTTGAATCGAATTGAATTCGAGGCGAAAGCTGCCGGCGGCTGTCATCCACTTTCCATGGTGGAAATACGGAAATTGGGGTCGGAACAAAATGGAGGAAATTATAACCGCGGGAAACTAGCGGGAAACTAGGGACAGCGACCATTTATCTGAAATGGGGCGACATTATACCAATTTCACCCTTGACGACAATCGTCCGGAAACAAGGGGACGCTAGACCAATTTCATCCTCGGCGACAACCATCCGGACCCATGACGACACCAACGGCAATCTGCTTGCTAATTCTAATTAGAAGAAAAGGGGACAGATTTAATTGTGCGGCCGGGCAAGGTCGCGTATTCCAGCGGGTGGAAAGCCCGCCCCGGAAGGTTGGCCAGCCACCGGGTAGCGAGTCCTTGGAGGTTGCATGGTAACATGCATCTTTAAGCGTAGGACAGCGAGCAGGTAGGCCGTAAGCCGAGAGGTTGAAGGGATTGAGCCCCGTAATTGTCGCGCTGAGAAGGACGACGCTCTAATAAAAGCGGAAGTCAACATAGAGAACACCGTTATGGCAAGGTGGTGGCTGCTTCTCCGGGGTCAGAGACCATGGCATGTCTGACATTGTGAATACACAGCAACCCGGGAGGCCCTGAGTCTCTCTCGAATAGAGAGTATGCCGGACAACTGAAGAGGGAGGAAGGCAAATGAGGCTCAGGGAGTCGGATAGCCTCGTAGTACCGATGAAGGCGGGTAATGCTGCTGGAGGAAAGGAGGCTACACATGGAAGCGCGGAATAAGGACACATCGGCCGCTCTCAGAAGCGGGGAACCTGTGGCAACAAAACTGTTCCGCATAGCCGAGAAGGCCCGCAAGGAGCCGGGATTTCAATTCACCAGTCTGTTTCACCTGATGAATGAAGCCCTGCTCCTGGAATGTTTCCGGAAGATGCGGAAGGACGCCGCTGCGGGCATCGACAAGATGACCAAGGAGAAGTACGCCGAAAATCTGGCGGCCAATCTCGCCAATCTGGTAGAGCGGCTGCACCGGATGGCGTACAGACCACAACCTGTCCGGCGCAAGTACATACCCAAGCCTGGCAGCAGTAAACAACGTCCCCTGGGGATACCGAGCTTTGAAGACAAGCTTGTTCAGGCGGGACTCGTGCGGATACTGGAATCCGTATATGAGCAGGATTTCATAGCAGATTCATATGGGTTTCGTCCAGGCCGCAGCTGTCACGATGCGCTCAGGGCGCTGAATGAAGCGGTGGAGAACAATCCGACCAATCATATCGTTGAGGCAGATATCAAGGGCTTCTTCGATAACGTGGACCAGGAATGGCTGGTGAAATTTCTGGCGCACCGGATTGCGGACAAGAGAATTCAACGCATGGTGAAGCGCTTCCTCAAGGCAGGGGTAGCAGAAGATGGGCAGGTGACGATAAGTGACGAAGGGACGCCGCAAGGCGGTGTCATTTCACCGCTGCTCGCCAACATCTATCTGCATTACGCCCTTGACCTCTGGTTCGAGAAGGTTTTTCGCAAGAGCTGTACCGGCTTTGCCCGCTTAATCCGTTATGCCGATGATTTTGTCGTCTGCTTTCAATACAAGACAGATGCGGCACGATTCCATAAGGAACTTGGGGTGCGATTGGGCAAGTTCAATCTTGAGGTGGAACCAACCAAGACCAAGGTGATGGAGTTTGGCAGATTCGCCGTTCAAAATGCGCAGAAAAGAGGAGAACGAGCCGAGACATTTGATTTTCTCGGTTTGACCCATTACTGCGGAACGAGAAGGGACGGAACAGGGTTCCGGATGAAGCGGGTGACAGCCCGCAAGAAGCTTATCGCCAAGCTGAAGATCTTTAAAGAGTGGCTGAAGAAAGCCAGGATATTGAAGACCAAGGAACTTTGGGAGACAGCCAAGGCAAAATTGCAAGGCCACTACAACTACTACGGCGTAACCGACAATCTGCGAGGAATCGTCAGGTTCGGTGCGGCAGTGAGGAAGCTGCTGCACAAGTGGCTGAACCGTAGGGGAAAGAGGAATTGTCTCAACTGGGATAAGTTCAATGCAATGCTGAAGCGATTTCCACTTCCGAAACCTCGGATCATGGTCAGAATGTTCAGCTTCTCGGTGAAGCCCATGTGAGGAGCCGTGTGCGTAAATAGCGCAAGCACGGTTCTGTGAGGGGCCGGGGCCAACGAGGCTGGAGAGACGTTCGATGGGAACACGTAGTAATCGCGTGCGATGAGGCGTCCATCGAATGCCCATCAAAGGCGGATGGGGAACTATCCTCGGAGAAACCGGTCTACTCGACTCCTATGACTACAACGGAGCCGGCAACCTGTGCCAGGTCAGGGATCATGCCGGTAACGTCACCACCATCGACTACAACACCCTAGGCCGGAAAATCAACATGACCGAGAATGTGGGGACATCCTTGCCTATTCGAAAACATGTGAAAGGCGTCCCCCTATTACCCCGAGACCGCGATCGCAACCGGCTCCGATAACCTCCCTCCAGGCGTAGCGCCGTGCCTCCGACCGCGAGGCGGCGCTCGCCGGTCAACTGCTGCTCGCCGTCACCGAGAGCCCGCCCGGTCCCTTGCCCGCTCTGTACCTCCATGAGGCCCTTTTTGTCGGCATGCTTCGTCCGACGCCCCTCCGTTTCTTGTCCTTTCGAACCCAAGCGAGGAATTTCGAGATTTTTCCCGGTCGAAATGACGGATCGGGAGTGTCGCTGGCAAAACGACACGGGGTCGCATGATTGCAACTGTATAGAGTCGCTGAAAGTCGCGAATACGAAACCCTGCTGTTCATCGCGGTGAGGTATATTTATATAAAATTTATAATTTCAACCTGTTGCATTCTTGGTAGCCGTCACCTCATAATGGCACAACCTGTGCTTGGTACAAATCGTCGGGAAGGACAAACGGTTGTGGCCGAATGCCGACAGTCTCTTTCGGCAGTGGGCATCCTCCGGAATAAGCCGGGGATTCCACCCACTCCGGGGGGCTGCCGTTCACTAACAAAACGGAGGTATGATCATGCCAGGAAGAGATGGAAAAGGTCCGATGGGCACCGGCCCGCTCGGCAGAGGATTGGGCAGGTGCCGGCAAAACAGCGTAACCAGTGAGACCGAGACGGAACAAGCTCAGCAACCACCCGGCATAAATCAGGGTCGGGGCATGGGCAGGGGGCAACGTGCCGGTGCCGGCCGTGGCGGTCGAGGGGGCCGGGGCGGTGGCGGACAGGGCCAAGGGGGCGAGAACCGTTGAGCGGGTGTCAACCGCCGTCTCGTTCCCCGGTGTTGAGCCGTCCGGCCGCCGGCAATGGCTGGCCGGGACCAGGGACGGTCCGGGCGAAAAGGGATCCCTCCCCCGTTCCCCGGCCGGCCCGATTCGTTCCCATCCTTTCTCCGGGAGGTTTTGGGGGAGAACCACACTCATCCCCACATTCAGCGACCGATCCCATTCGGGTATGGGCATGTCCGATGCAATGGTGGGAAGCCAAACGACATTTCTGATGCGTTTGTGCCACACAATCGTGGCAATTGTGTGGCGCAAATGTGTTGCGCGCCACGCAATTGTGGCAAGAAATCCCGCCGGCAAGAGCAAACCGGGACCAACGGCTCATGACTCCAGAAAAAAGAAGAATAGCGCTGTATGTACAGCGCTATAAGCTGCTGCGGGAATTAGGGGAACTGCAGATCGAACCGGCTGCCGATGAGGCTGCCTTTCTCACCCGCTGTTGCACCCTACTCCTCCAGGATCCAGAGTATTGCCTGATTTGGGTGGGGCGGGAAGGCAAAGCCGGCGGCATGACGCCGATCGCTCTCGTTGCCCGAGACGACCTGCCGGTCCAGGCGTGTCAGGAACTGGTGACCAGGATGGCGACGACCGACGCCCCGCCCTCGCGAGAGCCGACCACCAAGGTCCTCGATCCCCGCACGGGCAATCCCGAAGTCCCGCTCAACCGGTTGGCCGCCATCACCGGCAGCCATTCCTGCGGATCCTGGCCCCTGATCCATGATCGCCACCACTATGGGGTTCTCACCCTCCATTCCATTCACCCAGCCGGTTTTATCGGCATCGAACTCGATTTTATCGCCAACGTGGCGGCCACCATCTCCCGGGCGCTCTCCATGCGCCACACCACGCATCACCTTCGCCTGGAGCAGGACTTCAACTGTGAAATCGTGCAGACGGTGCAGGCGCTGCTGGTCTCGCTTTCCCACTGCGGCGAGATCCTCTCGTTCAACCAGACGGCCCAGACGGTCACTGGCTACCGTGAGACCGAGGTCAAGGGCAGGTTCTGGGTCGACGTCCTGATCAGCCCGTCCAAACGCGCCGAGAGCCAGCAGCGGCTGTCCGACGTGCTGAAGGGCGGCCAGTCGGAGATGAATTTCCAGGCGGAGCTGCAAACCCGGAGCGGCGACAGGCGGATCATCGAATGGCACGGCTCCATCCGTCCGGACATCGAGCAGGGGCGGGTCGGCCTGGTGCTGTTCGGCATCGACATCACCGGCAAGATTGCCGCCGATCAGGCGCTCAACCATGCCTTGGCCAAGTGGGAAAACATCTTTTCCTCGGTCCAGGATCCGGCACTGATCGTCTCCGAACAGGGAACCATCCTCGATGTCAACCCGGCCATGGTAGTGGCGGCCAGAAGGTTGCGGGAGGAAATCGTCGGCCGGGGTGTGTGCGAGATCCTGCACGGCGGCCGCCGACCGGGGGCCATCTGTCCGTTGGAGGTCCTGCTGGGGCAACGGAAAAGCCGGATCTTCGAAACCGAATTGCGCGGCCTCCGGGGCCATTTTCTGCTCACCGTCAGCCCCTTGCGCCAGGACGACGGCACCTCCGGGGGGTCCCTGCTGCTCGCCCGCGACCTGACCGAGGAGCAACTGATGAAGGCCGAAGCCTACCGTGCCGCCCAATTGGCCTCGGTGGGCGAACTCGCCGCCGGTGTGGCCCATGAGATCAACAACCCGATCAACGGCATCATCAACTACGCCCAGATCCTGATCGACTCCAATCAGATCGAGCACAATGGCCACATTCTCCACTGCATCATCCGGGAAGGGCGGCGGATTGCCGGCATCACCCGCAACCTGCTCGACTTTTCCCGCAAACGAGAGCCGTCGCCGGAACCGGTGGACATCCCCACCCTTTTTCGCCACTGCCTTGAACTGCTCCAACACCAGTACCTGATCGACGGCATCATCCTGGCCGAGGACTATGCCGACCACCTGCCGTTGGCCTTTTGCAATCCGCAACAGGTGCAGCAGGTCTTTCTCAATGTCTTCAGCAATGCCCGGTACGCCCTCAACGAACGCTATCCGACGGCCCATGCCGATAAATTGATCGCCATCGCGGCCTATCCCACGCAACGGGACCACCGCCCCTTTGTCCGGATCACCATCACCGACTACGGCACCGGCATCGAGCACGACCTGATGGACCGGCTGCTGGATCCCTTTTTTTCGACCAAATCCAAAGGCGAGGGCACGGGCCTGGGACTCAGCATCAGCCACAGCCTGATCCGGGAGAACAAGGGGCATTTCCGCCTCCAGAGCCAATGGGGCAAATGGACCATGGTCATCATCGATCTGCCGGCGGCAGAGGGGAGGGGGTGATAAATGCCGGAACAGGCCAAAATGGTCGGCCAGTTGGGGGTGCTGTTTCTCGTGACCGCCATTCTCCTGGCATTGATGGATCGGCAGATGCTCATCGGACCCGAAGAGCTTGACCAGTGGCCCTTTGCCCTGCTCTCCTTGGTGGCCCTGGTCGGCCTCTTTGCCGCGGTCGCCTTGCTGGTGCATGCCCGGCTGACCCGATTTGCCAGCGAAGTGAACGAACTGGAGCAACAACTGGCCGAGGTCAGTCGCGAACTCACCGCCACCAGGGACGACCTTGAGCAACGGGTGGAGCGCCGCACCTTCGAGATCAGCGTCACCAACGCCTCGCTCAACCGCGAAATCGCCGAACGCATCCAGGCCGAGGCCGAGACCGAACGAATCAAACGGCGGATGGAACTGATCCTGGAGTCCGCCGGCGAGGGCATCTTCGGGCTCGACATCGACGGCAAGGTCACCTTCGTCAACAAGGCCGCGGCATCGATGCTCGGCTGGGAGCCCGACGATCTGGTCGGCCTGTCGCACCACGGCCTGATCCATCACACCCACCCCGACGGGACGCCCTATCCGGTCAGCCAGTGCCCCATTCACCAGGCCTATCGCGACGGCAAGATCCATTTCGGCGCCGACGAAGTCTTCTGGAAACGGGACGGCGCCAGCTTTCCGGTGGAATACATCAGCACGCCGATCCTGGAAAGCCACCGCTTGACCGGGGCCGTGGTGGTCTTCCGCGATCTGACCTCCTTCCGTCAACCGCTCAGGGAGAACCTTCATGAACAATCTTGAACAGGGAACCGCCATTCTGGTGATCGACGATGAGGAGAGCCTGCGCAATACCTTCCAGTTTTTTTTGCAGAACCAGGGCTATGCCCCCGTGGTCACCGCCGCCTCCTATGAGGAGGCCCTGCATGCGCTCAACGACCAAGCGTTTGACCTCATCGTCAGCGACATCGTTCTTGGTGGCCATACCGGCATCGATGTGCTCAAACGGGTGCGGGAGATGGGCCGCAACTGTCCGGTGGTGATGATCACCGGCTATCCGACGGTGGAGACCGCGGCCGAGGCGGTGCGGCTTGGCGCCTTTGACTACATTCCCAAACCGGTGGACAAGGAGACGCTGCTCAAAACCGCCCGCCTGGCCCTGCGGCAGTATCGGCTGGAGCAAGGGCAGCGGCAGGCGGAGCGCGAGCGCGAGCGCTATCGCGCCTTTCTGGAGACGGTGTTCAAGAGCGTCACCGATTCCATCGTCACCGTGGACCTGAACCTGGACATCATGGAGATGAATCCGGCGGCCCGCTTGCTGCTCAACGAGATGCATCCGGGGCTCGGCGAACAGCGGAGCATCATTCCCCTCTGTGGACAAAAAGACCTGGAACCGTTGAAAAAAGAGCTGCTCCAGGTGCTGAAAACCGGCCAGGAGAGCCCGCCCCACCTGTTCGAGTGCCAGGAGGACGACCGGGTGAAAAGGGTGCTCAGCGTTGTCGCCGCCCCGCTCAAGGATGGGACGGGCGGAGCGGAAGGGGCGGTGCTGGTGATTCGCGACCTGACGATTCCAGAACCGCGCCAGGCCGGACAACGGCGGCAGTTTCACCGCTTTCTCGGGGCGAGCGCCGCCATGCAGGCGGTCTATACCTTGATCGAAAATGTCGGCCGGGTCGACCTGACGGTGTTGATCACCGGCGAATCGGGTACGGGCAAGGAACTGGCCGCCGAGGCCCTGCACCGGGAAAGCCACCGGAAAAACCGGCCGTTGATCAAGGTCGACTGCACCGCCATCCCCGAAGGCCTGCTGGAAAGCGAGCTCTTCGGCCACCGCAGGGGTTCGTTCACCGGGGCTGACCGTGACCGGATGGGGCGCATCCTCCAGGCCGATGGCGGTACCCTCTTTCTCGATGAGATCGGTGACATCTCATCGATGATGCAACTGCGGCTGTTGCGCTTTCTCCAGGAAAACACCTTCTATCCGGTGGGCCAGGATACGCCGCTGCGGGTCGATGTCCGGGTGATCGCCGCCACCCATGTCGATCTCAAGGAAAAGGTGCGCACGGGGGCCTTTCGTGAGGATCTCTATTTCCGCCTGCGGGTGATCGACATCATCCTGCCGCCGTTGCGGGAACGGGGCGAGGATATTCTCCTGCTGGCCGACCACTTCCTCCACCAGATCGCCCCCAAGGTGGGAAAGAGCATCGGCGGCATCTCGGATCAGGCCCGGAACATGTTGCTGGCCTACCCCTGGCCCGGCAATGTCCGCGAACTCGAGCATGTCATCGAGCGGGCCTGTGTCCTCTGCCCGGGGTCGACCATTGCCACCGAACAACTGCCGCAGGAGATCATCGACTACCGACCGGCGGCAACACCGACCACTGCCGACAACAACGGCGAACATGTCTCCCCGCACCCCATCGCCCCGGCCTCCCAGCCCTCGGAACCTTCCCCCACCGAACGGATTCTCCAGGCCCTGCGCAAGGCTGGCGGCAACAAGGCCAAGGCCGCCCGTCTGCTGGGCATCGATCGCACCACGCTTTACCGCAAGATCCGGGAACTGCGCCTGAATCTTTCCCTGGCCGACATCTGAACCCGCCACGGAACCGTGGCCACGAAACCGTGGCAATACCACGCTTTCGTGGTTTCTCGGCGCATGCCTTCTGATCGTGCCTCCACTTCGCGGTACCGCCGCAATTACCCCGATTTTTCGACAGAACATATTGTTTTTGCGCAATAAATAAATAATCGGCGCCGTCGGCGATTTCCGGATCGCCGCGACGGTTGTTTTGAGAAATGAATTTATTTTTTAAATTATTTCTTTAAAAATAAAATAGATAGTCGATAAAAAACTGCGCGGTCCTCATTGCGGCGCACTGTGGCACCGCCCATGCAAATGTCCGTAGCCAAGTGGATAGGTTCATTTCCCCAAGCTCTGGACAACCGACATGGAACCCTCAGGCATCGAAGATCCGTTGACCGCGCTGCACACCTTTGCCCGTCTGTTCCCCACGGAAGATGACTGCATCGGGTTTCTCTTTCCGCTCCGCTGGCCCCAAGGCTTCGTCTGTCCCTTCTGCCGGGCCCACCACCCGCAACTGCCTCCCCAACGGTACCTCCTTTGCCCGCACTGCGGCAACCGCAGCTCGCTGACCACCGGCACCCTGATGCATGGGGCCAAGAAGCCACTCAGGGAGTGGCTGCTGGCCATCTGGTGGTTCAGTTCCTCAACCTTTGACGTCAGCGCCAAGGAGTTGCAGCGGCTGCTCGGGATCTCCTGTTACCAGACCGCCTGGACCTGGCTGCAAAAGCTGCGGCTGGCCATGGGCCAGGCGGACACCGGCCGTTGCCGGGGCGTGGTGGAGATCGGCTGCGGCCCGGTGGCCCCGGCCTACGAGCGCCAGCAGCGGGCCTTGGTCCTGACGGTGGCGGAGATGGCGGTCGCCCTCGGCATTACCGGCCGGATCCGGATGCGGCACATCGCGGAGCTGAACGAAAGAACGCTGGCGCTCTTTCTCCATGAGACCGTGCAGGCGAACAGCTCGCTGCTCTTCGGAGACGAACAACTCCTGGCGCTACTCGGTGGGACCGGTGGCTATTTCGTGACGCCGTCGCCACCTGACCGGTTCGCCCGCACCCTCGAATTGAACCGGAGCTTCGAGACCTGTCTCCATTCCGTGCACCGGGGCGGGGTCACGGTCAAACACCTCCAGCTCTACCTGGATGAATTCTGTTTCCGCAATAACGCCGCGCTGCTGCCCGACCAACCGGCGGTGTTCAAGGCCCTGCTCAGAGGCGTGCTGGGCGTCTCCATCGATCAGTACCGCCATGCGGTGCTCACGGGCGCGCCCCGGCAACGGTTGGGGAGGCAACCATGAGCAACCCGGTCCAAATCGGCCTCCTGCTGCTGACCCTCACCGCGATTGGCGTCTTCGGCTATAACGTCTATCTGCGGGAAACCACGCCGCCGGAACAGACCTACACCCAATTCCTCGCCGAACTGCGTCAGGGGAACATCAAAAAAGTCCATTTCCGGGGGGCGACCCTTACCGGTGAAGACACGGCGGGCCGGCCTTTCGGCACCTTTGTCCCGGAGGCCGCGTCCCTGCTGCCCCTGCTGCTGGAACAAAAGGTGGTTGTCACCGGCGAGGCCGAAGCCCCTTCGGACGTTGCCGATGTGTTCAAGACCCTGCTGCCCTTGGCCCTCATCCTCGCCGGCTGGCTCATCTTCAGCAAGAAAGGCGACAAGGGGACCTTCGGCGCCGGCCGCGATTCCCGCTTCACCCCGGTTAAAAGCGAGCGGGTCACCTTTGCCGATGTGGCCGGGATCACCGAGGCCAAGGAAGAGTTGCAGGAGATTGTCGATTTTCTGAAAAATCCACAGAAATACAGCCGGCTGGGTGGTCGCATCCCCAAGGGGGTGCTGCTGCAGGGGGCACCCGGCACCGGCAAGACCTTGCTCGCCAAGGCCATTGCCGGCGAAGCCTCGGTGGCCTTCTTCTCCATGGGCGGATCGGACTTTGTCGAGATTTTCGCCGGGGTCGGCGCCTCCCGGGTCCGGGAGCTGTTCATGGAGGCCAAGAAGAGCGCCCCCTGCCTGATTTTCATCGACGAGATCGACGCCATCGGCGGCCGGCGTTCGGGCGGTCAGAGCACCGGCGCCAGCGATGAACGCGAGCAAACCCTGAATGCCTTGCTGGTGGAGATGGACGGCTTCGATTCCAAGGATACGGTGATCATGATTGCGGCCACCAATCGCCCGGACATCCTCGATCCGGCGCTGTTGCGGCCCGGCCGCTTCGACCGCCAGATCACCCTCTCCCTGCCCGATGTCAAGGGACGGTTGAAAATCCTGGAGGTGCACACCCAGAAGATCGTCACCGCCCCTGAGATCGACCTGGCGGCAATCGCCCGCTCCATTCCCGGATTCAACGGTGCCGAGATCGCCAACCTGGTCAACGAGGCAGCCCTGACAGGCGCCAAGCGGAACAAGGCGGCCGTGGACATGACCGATTTCGAGGAGGCCAAAGACAAGATCGTCATGGGGCTGGAGCGCAAGAGCCTCATGGTCAGCGAACAGGACCGCCGGCTCACCGCCTACCACGAGGCGGGCCACGCCATTGTCGGGCTCTTCCTTGAGGAAACCGACCCGCTCCACAAAATCACCATCATCCCCCGGGGCCGGGCCATGGGCCTGACCCAACAGGTGCCCCTGGACGAGCGTCTCACCTATTCCCGCGAGTACCTGCTGAACCGGATCACCATCCTCATGGGCGGTCGGGCCGCCGAGTACCTGGTGTTCAACCGCCTGACCACCGGGGCGAGTAACGATATTGTCCAGGCCACGGAGATCGCCATCCGGCTGGTCTGCGAATGGGGGATGAGTTCCGCCATCGGGCCCGTCAGCTACCGCAGAAGCAGTGAAGGCTTTCTCGGCGAAAGCGACCAGGTCAAGCCGCACAGCGAGATGATCGCCCGCCGCATCGATCATGAAATCAAGCTCCTGATTGGCGGCTGTTACGACGGGGCAGCGTCGCTGTTGAAAAAACACAACCGGTTTCTCCATAAATTCGCCGAGATCCTGCTTCTCAACGAAACCATGGATGCCGAGGAGGTGGACATCGTCTACCGCAGTTACCTCAAAGAACGCAGTCTTGAGCGTTTATTGACGGAAAACGGCAAAAAATGACAACACCAACCATCACGAACAGACGGAGGATCACGTATGAAGAGTCACCCCAAGGCCATGCTCGCGGCTGCGGTTTTGCTGCTCGCAGGGACGCTGCCGACACCCGGGCTGGCCAGGGATCAGTTCGATGCACCGGAGACGGTAACCATCGACGCCCTGGCCCATCTGTACCGGCCGGTCGAATTCAGCCACAAACGCCATGCCAAACTGGCCCGCTGCAAGGATTGCCACCATCACACCACCGGCCATCAAGACATGGACCCCAACTGCGTCCGCTGCCATGCCCATTCGCCGGAGGCCAGCATTGTCTCCTGCAAGGATTGCCATACCAAAAAGCAATTTTATCCCGAGCAGGTGGCGGCGGCCGGCAATCCCAACCTCTACCACATCGACAAGCCCGGACTCAAAGGGGCCTACCATCTCAACTGCGTGCCCTGCCATGCCAAAAAGAACGCGCCGTCGCACTGTGAAGGCTGCCACGCCCTCACCGATACCGGCAAGCAGTTCTTCCATCTTGGCGGCCAGACGCAGGGCAAGGCCAACCCGGCCAGGGGCAGCCATGCCCGCTGACCCCGGCCATCCGCACCATTTCAACCACAAAGGTGAACGATAATGAACCAACCGATCGACCGGAGAGGGTTTCTGCAGGGCGGCCTTGCCGCCTCCGCCGCGGCAACGATCTCTCTTGCGAAAAAAACAGAGGCCGCAACCTTTGAAGGCTATCCCAACGCCATGGGCGTGCTGGTGGACCTGTCGCGCTGCGTCGGCTGCCGCAGTTGCGAGGCCGCCTGCAACCAGGAACAGCACCTGCCCGCCCCGGCAAAGCCCTTCAACGATTTCTCAGTGTTTGGCGAGCGGCACCATGGCCAGAAACGACGTACCGACGAAACCCGCTACACCGTTGTCAACCGTTATGAGGTCCCCGGCCGGGAACACCCGCTGTTCCGCAAGATCCAGTGCAATCACTGCATGGAACCGGCCTGCCTCACTTCCTGTTTTGTCAACGCCTACACCAAGACGCCGGAAGGGGCGGTGGTCTACAATGTCGATGTCTGCGTCGGCTGCCGGACCTGCATGGTCGCCTGCCCGTTCTATATCCCGACCTTCCGCTACTCCAGCGCCTTTCAGCCCCGGATCATGAAGTGCGTCTTCTGTCACGAAACCCGCTTGAGCAAGGGGTTGCCGCCGGCCTGCGTCGAGGCCTGCCCGCAGGAGGCCCTGACCTTCGGCCGCCGCACCGATCTGGTGGAGATGGGGCGGCAGCGCATCCGCGAAAATCCCGGCACCTATGTCGACCACCTCTACGGTGAGCACGAGGTCGGCGGCACCGCCTGGATGTACCTCTCTCCCGCGCCCTTCGAGCAGGTCGGCTTCGACATCTCGGTGCCCAAGGAGCCCATCCTCAACTACGTCAAGGATTTCCTTTCCATCGTCCCCATGGTGCTGACCATCTGGCCGGCCCTGTTTGCCGGGTTCCACCTGCTGGCGGCCAGGAAAGACAAGCTGGAACAACAAAAAAAGAACGAGGGGGAGGTCTGAACCATGAACACCTTGAGTAAGAACAACCAGGAAATACCCATCGCCTCCCACCTCAGACCCGACGGAGGCCTGTGGAGCATCAAGGAAAAACTGTGGCTGGGCCTGAGCATTGACGAGTACAAGGCCCAGTTTCTGCGCAACCCGGTCAACTGGGTGTTGATATTTATCTTCGCCGTCGGCGTGCCGATCATCCTCCAGCGCTATTTCTTCGGTCTGGCCTCGGTGACCCACGCCTCCGACGATTATCCCTGGGGCCTGTTCCTCGGCTTCGGTCTGTTCGGCATGGTGCCGCTGTCGGCCTCGGGCTTCCTGCTCGGCACCACGGTGGAGATTTTCGGGCGCAAGGATTTCGTGCCCATCGAACGGCTGGCCCTGCTCAACGGCCTGCTCGGCTACTTCTTCGCCGTGGTCTACCTGGAGGTCGACCTGGGCATGCCCTGGCGCCTGTACTACCCGATGTTCGTCTCGCTGGGACCGGCGGCGGTGCTCTTCCTCGTCGCCTGGCACGTGGCCACCTATCTTTCGGTGCAGGTGGCGGAGGTATCGTCGGCCTACTTTGAATGGACCGGCTGGCTCAAGGGCAAACGGTTCGTCAAATCGATCGCCATCGGTTTGACCATCGCCGGCATCATCCTCTCCACCCTGCATCAGGGCGCCCTGGGTGCACTCTTTACCTATGCGCCCACCAAGGTCCACCCGCTCTGGTTTTCCGCCAACTTTCAGTGGATCCATTTCTTCTGCTCAGCCATTTTTGCCGGCCTGTCGATGGTGATCGTCTCCAGTACCCTGTGCAAAAACTACCTGACCTGGCGCTGCGACCGCCGCTTCCTCGACAGCGTCGATGAACTGACCCTGGGCCTGGGCAAGGGCTGTGCCTACGCCCTGATCACTTATCTGGTGATCAAGCTGGTCGGCGTGGCCCATGACCACGATTGGGCCCATCTGCTCACCGGCTGGGGCCAGTATTTCCTCCTGGAGATGGGGCTGGCGGTGGTGCTGCCGATGATCCTGTTCGCCTACGGGGTCAAGCACCGGCTGGTGGGCATGGTGCGCTGGGCGGCGTTGATCAGCGTGCTGGGCATCGTCTGGAACCGGCTCAATACCGCCCTGATCTGCTTCAACTGGCAGCTCTACCAGGAGATCCCGCACTGGAAGGAGGTCTGGGTGACCATCACCATTTTCGCCCTCTATTTCATCGTCTACCGCTTTATCCTCTACCGGTTGCCGATTCTCTATCAATGGCAGGGTGAGAAATAAGGCGTTTGGTTGCGGGTTCCGGTACGTTGTCGACCTCTTCCCCCCGCCGGAATCCGCAGCCACCCTGGAGGTGAGCCGCCATGTCCCGCAAGCAAGCCCTGAACCCCTGGCAATGGAAAAATTGGCCCCTGAACCGCCTCTTTCTCACCATTACCGTCGTGGTTCTGCTCTTCCTCGCCACGATCCTCGCCCTGGGCAGCCGGCAGTTCCTGCTGTATCGGCAGTGCAGTCAGGCGGTGGCCGCCGGCGACCAATTGTTGTTTCAGTTTACCACCATCAAGGATCATCTCAACCACTCCCTGATCCTCGGGGAAGAGATCAACCTGCGCGCCTTTGGCGGCGAATTGCAACAAATGGAGAAAGAGGCGGCCGCACTGGCGAGCGATCTGCTCGTGCCCGACAACTTGAAAGCGACCCTGCCCTCCAGGGTCGATCTGGTCGGCCTGGAGGTGCGGCTCCGGGCCATTCAGGAGCAGCGGCTGGAAAAAGTCCGGGAGACCGCCGAGTTGGTTCACACCTTGGGCAGCATCAATGTCGGTCTGCAACAGTTCCGCTTTCTGCTCAGCGACCACACCCACAACATTCTGCTTGGCTTGCACAAAATCATTGCCGGCGCCCTGGGGCTGATCGTGGTCCTGTCGTGCACGATCCTGTATCTGCTCAACCAAAGCCTGGCCGCGCCGATCCTGGCCCTCTGCCATCTGACCGATCCCGACGGAGGAGGGCGCGGGGACGGCGATCAGTCCTGTTCCCTGCACCTCCTGACCGAGCGAATCCGCGATCTGCTGGCCCAAGGCGGCACCACCCGGCACGAGATGCGATACGCCCCTGATCCGGATCGTCCCGAGCTGCTCCGGCAGGTGGCTTTGCAGTACCGCTACGGCGTCACCGGCTGCATCGGTTCGGAGCTGGCCAGTGAGCTGACCAATCGCATCAACGGGGTGATCAACTATACCCAGGCCCTGATCGACCTCGACAAGCAGGGCGACGACCGCCGGCAGGCCGCGACCATCTATCCGTCGTTGGTCAACGAAGCGCAGAAAACCGCCGAATTGATCCGGGTCCTGCAACGGCTCGGTCAGTGGCAACCGGGCCACGGTTCAAGTCTCTCCCTCCCGGTGTTGTTCCAGGTGCTGACCCTGGTCCTCGAAAAACCGTTGCGGGCCGAGTCCATCCGCCTCAACCTGCCTCGCGAATGCGCCTACGAAACACCGGTTGCCGCCGGTGACCTTTGGTTGGTGGTCGTCTCCCTGATCCAACTGGGGCGCCGGGTTGTCAGGCGGGTCGCGGCCGGATCGCAGTCCGAAAAACATTTGACCATCGAATGCAGGCCCCCTGGTGACGAAGGGCGCCTCACCCTGCTGCTGACCAACAGCACCGGCAGTTGGGAGGAAGAGCGCCCCGATCCGGTCTGGCCGTCGTTGATTTTTTGCACACACCTGTTGCAGCTGCACGGGGCCTTGCTCACCATCGATGCCGCTTGCCACCAAACCCGCCTGCGTATCAGCCTGCCCTGCCGCGGTTCCGTTGCCTGAACGGTGCCCCGTTCCTTCACCCTGCCCGCCTCCCTGTGCTCTTCCGGCCCTTCCCGATGCCGCGGGCATGGCCACCTGTCTGCTTGGCTGCGCAACACAACCGTGCCGGGCGCGCCACAGCATCGCCGTTCCTTTGCCACGCTCCTGTGGCCGCCCCGAGGATGTACCACACTAGCGTGGCAATGAACCAGGGGGTTGCCCCTGGGTGGTGATCAGATAATTATATATCAATATCAATAAGTTGTGTTGTTGCGATCTTTTCTTGCCAGCGTCGCCGTGCCTTGGCATCGCAGGTGCAGTTTCATCTGCAAACAACGCCACTCAACCGACCCAACCACCGAAGGAGGACACCATGACCACCCAAATCATCGACAAGACCCAGAGCAAGACCGATGTCGCCCAGGAAACTTCAAAGTTCACCCTGCGGGCCGTCATGACCATGGCCGCCTTGATCGGCATCTGGGCACTGGCCTGCCTGATCGGCGGCCTGGCCAGCGGCGGGGTCGGCAATCTGATCAAGGGCTATGTCAGTACCATCATTGGGTACTGATTAATTGAAAATCAAAGAAAGGAGTTCAACTATGTCTGAGAGCAACAGCAAACGTGTTTCGGCCATCATGCTGGGATTTGGCACCCTGGTGGTGCTCTGGGTGGCGGCGGCCTTTGTCGGCGCCCTGTACCAGGTCAACTGGCAGTTCGGCGAATTGGCGCGGCAGTACATGCTGGCCACCGGCATGATGAAACCGATGCACACCCTGGTCGATTTCTACACGCACATCAAGGGGATCGAATACCTGATCTGCGCCGCTTTCTTCATCGCCTTCCCGGTCTTCTTCAAATATGTGAACAAGGAAAAACGGCCCGTGTCGGTGAGCCATTAAACCGCTCAGACCGGCTGCCGGCCCCCTGGCATCATGTCGGAAGGGGGACGCGAGACGGTCTATCGGGAGATCCCTCTTGCCCCGGCGGCAGAGGGATTTTTTTTGTTTGGGGTCCGGCACGGGCACGCGGCAATCATCCGGAGCAAGGGCGGCGATGGCCAGGGCGGTTGACCCTGCCTGGCAACGACGCAGGGACCGGTCTCCCGCAACTGGGGGCAGCCCATCGGGCCGCACCGGGCTTTGTGAGCGGCATTTGGCGGCAAAACCGGCCTCGGCGCGGTGGTCCAGGGCAGTATTCGTTGACTATCCGGAGACTATTTGTCATAAACAACCCAGTCGATTTGAGGCGGAGTTTTTTTCAATACTCGTGGAGGAGCGAATGAACAAGGGAATGAGTGCGCTGCGGATGGTGCGTTCCGCGTGTCTGTGTGTTGTGACTCTCTGGCTGACGACATCCCTGGCCCAGGCGGCCGCGATCAAGGTCGGCGCCATCCTGGCCGAGACCGGTCCGGCGGCCTTTTTGGGCGGCCCCGAGGTCCGGTCTCTGAACATGCTGGTCGATGAGATCAACGCCAAGGGCGGGATCAAGGGCAAGACCGTCGAACTGATCGTCAAGGACTCCGGCGGCAGCCCGGAAAAGGCGGTTTCCTTTGCCAAGCAGCTGATCGAGGAAGACAAGGTCTTTGCCATCATTGGCCCGTCCACCAGCGGTGAGAGCCTCAATATCAAGAAGATCGCCGAGGACGGCAAGACCATCCTCATCTCCTGTTCCGCCGCCGAGGCCATTGTGGTCCCGGTGACGCCGCATGTGTTCAAGACCGCGCCCAGCGATAGTTTCGCCGCCCAGCAGATCTTCATGACCATGCAGAAAAAGGGGATCAAGAAGATCGCGGTCCTGGCCGGCAACGACGGCTTCGGCAAGGCCGGCAAGGAGCAGTTGGCCAAGAACGCCCCGGATTTCGGCGTCACCATCGTGGCCGAAGAGGTCTACGACAAGAGTGCCACCGATCTCTCGGCCATTGTCGCCAAGTTGAAGGCCAATGCCGAGATCCAGGCGGTGGTCAACTGGTCGATCGTGCCGGCCCAGTCCATCCTGGCCAAGAACATCCGCCAGGCCGGCTGGGATGTGCCGATCTACCAAAGCCACGGCTTTGCCAACATCAAGTATGCCGAGGCCGCGGGCGCCGCTGCCGAGGGCATCATCTTCCCGGCCAGCCGGCTGCTGGTGGCCGATTCCCTGCCCGCCGGCCCGCAGAAGGAGTTCCTCCTGAAATATAAGAACTCCTATGAGGCCAAGTTCAACGAGAAGGTCTCCACCTTCGGCGGTCACACCTACGACGCCATGACCATCCTGGCCAAGGCCATCGAGGTGGGCGGCGAGGACCGGGAAAAGGTGCGCGCGGCCATCGAGAACATCAAGGGGTTGATCGGCACGGCCGGTACCTTCAACTTCTCGGCCAGCGACCACGGCGGCCTGGGCCTGGATGCCTTTGCCATGCTCACCGTCAAGAACGGCCAGTTCGTGCTGCTGGAAAAATAACGGCAACCTCGGTTTGCCGGCCGCAGTGAACCGGCGCAACCTCCTGGGGGATGAATCCGATGCGATCGGGTCCATCCCCTTTATTTTTTGTGGAAGGCCATCTGTTTCCCGCGCTCACCTTCCCTTGATCCCCCACCTGCCCGCATCGGAAGATGTGGGTAAATTTACCCACAAAAAGAACCTGTTGTTTAGTTGGCTCTTTCATGGCAACATGATGCGCCAAAGATAGAATGCAGCCGCTTTTGCTCGTTCCTGTTATTCTTATTCGACATCCTGATAAACATGACAGGAAATTGAAAATGCGGTATCGGGATAATAATATAGTTGGGCATAGGAGAAATTATGGCAGGAGTACGCCAGCATATTCTCCCTCGTTTTTTAACGAAGGGATTTTCAAGCAAAATACATAAAAATGAATGTTATACTTGGGCTTTTACAATTAATGGCACACCGTATGAACCGAACTTGCGAAACATCGGATTGGAAAAATTCTTTTATGGTGCTCCAGAAGAATCAACAGTTGATGAAATTATTACTGACAAAGAAATTACTTATATTGGGCAACTAGAAAAACTGAGAGCATATGAGTCATCTGGTTCTGTTGACAATAGCTTTCCTGCTGAATTTATTACTCACCTCATAGTTCGTTCAAAACACATCAGAGAATCTTTCCAAGAAGCAGGGTCGGCAATAATTGATGTTGTAAAAACAAAATTAGACAGTCCAGAGAGGCATTATCAAATGCTGTCTAATCTTATAAAAAACCAGCCTGAATTAATAGAAAACTCATTAAGTGAAGAACTAGACAAACACTTACCTCAGAATTTTCCTCAGCATCAAAAAGACGCATTAATTCAATCGCTTAAATCAGTTGTTCCACAAATGCTCCCTGATTTCGCTCAAAAAGGGCATGCTTTGTTTAGTCAACTGCTTCCAAAAATGATCGACGATATGCCTAACATTTCCAAAACTGCGCACATAAAAGCTCTGTCGAACGAGAAAAAGGGGACAGATTTATTGTGCGGCCGGGCAAGGTCGCGTATTCCAGCGGGTGGAAAGCCCGCCCCGGAAGGTTGGCCAGCCACCGGGTAGCGAGTCCTTGGAGGTTGCATGGTAACATGCATCTTTAAGCGTAGGACAGCGAGCAGGTAGGCCGTAAGCCGAGAGGTTGAAGGGATTGAGCCCCGTAATTGTCGCGCTGAGAAGGACGACGCTCTAATAAAAGCGGAAGTCAACATAGAGAACACCGTTATGGCAAGGTGGTGGCTGCTTCTCCGGGGTCAGAGACCATGGCATGTCTGACATTGTGAATACACAGCAACCCGGGAGGCCCTGAGTCTCTCTCGAATAGAGAGTATGCCGGACAACTGAAGAGGGAGGAAGGCAAATGAGGCTCAGGGAGTCGGATAGCCTCGTAGTACCGATGAAGGCGGGTAATGCTGCTGGAGGAAAGGAGGCTACACATGGAAGCGCGGAATAAGGACACATCGGCCGCTCTCAGAAGCGGGGAACCTGTGGCAACAAAACTGTTCCGCATAGCCGAGAAGGCCCGCAAGGAGCCGGGATTTCAATTCACCAGTCTGTTTCACCTGATGAATGAAGCCCTGCTCCTGGAATGTTTCCGGAAGATGCGGAAGGACGCCGCTGCGGGCATCGACAAGATGACCAAGGAGAAGTACGCCGAAAATCTGGCGGCCAATCTCGCCAATCTGGTAGAGCGGCTGCACCGGATGGCGTACAGACCACAACCTGTCCGGCGCAAGTACATACCCAAGCCTGGCAGCAGTAAACAACGTCCCCTGGGGATACCGAGCTTTGAAGACAAGCTTGTTCAGGCGGGACTCGTGCGGATACTGGAATCCGTATATGAGCAGGATTTCATAGCAGATTCATATGGGTTTCGTCCAGGCCGCAGCTGTCACGATGCGCTCAGGGCGCTGAATGAAGCGGTGGAGAACAATCCGACCAATCATATCGTTGAGGCAGATATCAAGGGCTTCTTCGATAACGTGGACCAGGAATGGCTGGTGAAATTTCTGGCGCACCGGATTGCGGACAAGAGAATTCAACGCATGGTGAAGCGCTTCCTCAAGGCAGGGGTAGCAGAAGATGGGCAGGTGACGATAAGTGACGAAGGGACGCCGCAAGGCGGTGTCATTTCACCGCTGCTCGCCAACATCTATCTGCATTACGCCCTTGACCTCTGGTTCGAGAAGGTTTTTCGCAAGAGCTGTACCGGCTTTGCCCGCTTAATCCGTTATGCCGATGATTTTGTCGTCTGCTTTCAATACAAGACAGATGCGGCACGATTCCATAAGGAACTTGGGGTGCGATTGGGCAAGTTCAATCTTGAGGTGGAACCAACCAAGACCAAGGTGATGGAGTTTGGCAGATTCGCCGTTCAAAATGCGCAGAAAAGAGGAGAACGAGCCGAGACATTTGATTTTCTCGGTTTGACCCATTACTGCGGAACGAGAAGGGACGGAACAGGGTTCCGGATGAAGCGGGTGACAGCCCGCAAGAAGCTTATCGCCAAGCTGAAGATCTTTAAAGAGTGGCTGAAGAAAGCCAGGATATTGAAGACCAAGGAACTTTGGGAGACAGCCAAGGCAAAATTGCAAGGCCACTACAACTACTACGGCGTAACCGACAATCTGCGAGGAATCGTCAGGTTCGGTGCGGCAGTGAGGAAGCTGCTGCACAAGTGGCTGAACCGTAGGGGAAAGAGGAATTGTCTCAACTGGGATAAGTTCAATGCAATGCTGAAGCGATTTCCACTTCCGAAACCTCGGATCATGGTCAGAATGTTCAGCTTCTCGGTGAAGCCCATGTGAGGAGCCGTGTGCGTAAATAGCGCAAGCACGGTTCTGTGAGGGGCCGGGGCCAACGAGGCTGGAGAGACGTTCGATGGGAACACGTAGTAATCGCGTGCGATGAGGCGTCCATCGAATGCCCATCAAAGGCGGATGGGGAACTATCCTCGGAGAAACCGGTCTACTCGACTTTGACACCACTTATCCGTTGTGGTAAGCGTTGATCATGCCCCGACAATCCCGTTTCGTTCTCCCTAATTGCCCGCACCACGTAATCCAGCGGGGCCATAACCGCCAGTCCGTCTTTGCCGGGGATGACGATTACCTCTATTATCTCGATACGCACCAAGAATGGAAAGTTCAGCTCGGGTGCAAGGTGTACGCCTATTGCCTGATGACGAACCATGTTCATCTGGTGATCGACCCCGGTGACGATCCTGAACATCTCGGCCAGCTCATGAAGCGATTGGCCGGCAGGCAAACCCGGTATGTCAATGCCCTGGAAAGACGAAGCGGATCGCTGTGGGAGGGACGGTACAAATCCAGCCCCGTGCAAGCCGATGCGTATCTGCAAGCCTGCTGTCGCTATGTGGAACTGAACCCGGTGCGTGCCGGTATAGTCGACGATCCGGCGAGTTATCGCTGGTCCAGTTGCCCGGCCAAAGTCGGGCGCATCAAACAACCATGGCTCGATCTTGACCCGTTTTATTTGAGTCTGGGAGAATCAACGTCTCAACGAGCTGAGAAATACGCCGGTTGGTTTCGGGAAACCATACCCGAAGCGGAATGGCGCCTTATCCGGGAGGCGACCCAACGAGGTCAGTTGACCGCGCATAAGCGGTTTGCCGAGGAACTCTCCGCGAGATATGGTCGCCGTCTTGTTCAGCGAGGACCGGGGCGGCCAAGAAAAGATGAAAAATAAATCCGTCCCCTTTTTGCTCTTTTTGCTTTTTGCTTTGCTTTTTGCTGTTAGCAGGATGACGATTCATAACGGTAACAGAGATATCCGATCAAGCGAGGGGTTACTATGTCCATAGGTACTACTCTTGAGGTGAAAATTGATGATTTCGTTGCTTTTGTGAAAGCAAGGCAAGGCACGGAAATCCACACACGTACACAAAATAAGGGATTTATAGTGGCGGTCACTGATAAAGGTTTTGAATTCACGCCAACAGCCACTGAAAAACGAAGGCCGCATGAACTCCAAGCTATAAAGCGGGTAATTGATAGATTCAATAAAACAAAATCATACACAACTTCTGAGTATACAGACATTACTTACAATTCATCTTATACGTTAGCACTTATAGGACTGTATCTCGATTACGCTCCCACGGCTGACGCACAAGAGCTTGATGAGAAAGTTAACAACATCAGAAAAACAATAACAATCAATGCGCGTCCCGAAGGGCAACAACAACCACAAAAAATCTCTAAAAACACCTCTTCGTATGTGCGTGATCCCTTTGTAAAAGCCTGGGTTTTGGAGAACGCGAAAGGAAACTGTGAAAGCTGCGGCTCCCCAGCACCATTCCTCAATTCCAATGATGACCCATTCCTTGAGGTCCATCACGTAATCTTATTGGCTGAAGGAGGATCAGATACTATTTGCAACACCATAGCTGTATGCCCGAATTGCCATAGGCGATATCATCACTCAAAGGAGAAGATTTCCGACGCAATGGATTTATACAATAAAATTCCTAGGCTACAAAAAGAATCCTGAGTCCGTGACGGCCTATGTCAGGCCTCCCCTTTTTCGCTCCAGCATGTCCGGGCGAAGTGTGTCGTTCCACGTTGCTGTCAGACCGGGTTCATGGTATAGCTGCCGCACATTTGCAAACCACCGCTTCCGCATCTCAGCCGGAAAGCGTCCCCTATTTGAACCTCACTGTGCAAGGAGAACGCCCAGCCATGGAACGAACATTCGCCATCGTCAAACCCAATGCCTTCATCGCCGGCAACGCCGGCAAGATCATCGCCCGCATCTATGCCGAAGGGTTTAAAATTGTCGGCATGAAAAAGCTGTACCTGAGCAAGCGCGAGGCCGAAGGGTTCTATTATGTCCACAAGGAACGCCCCTTTTTCGGCGAGTTGACCGATTTCATGTCCAGCGGCCCCTGCATCGTCATGGTGCTGGAGGCGGAAGGGGCGATCAAGAAATGGCGCGACCTGATGGGCGCCACCAATCCGGCCAACGCCGCCGAGGGCACCCTGCGCCGCGAGTTCGGCGATTCCCTGGAGGCCAACGCCACCCACGGCTCCGATGCCCCGGAAACTGCGGCCTTCGAGATCGGTTACTTTTTCTCCGGTCTGGAACTGCTGGTCTGAGGGTTCGGTCTGCAAAAGCCCACTGCCTCGACAAAAAAGCGGCCCCCTGGGGTCGCCTTTTTTATTTTCTGAACGAGAAAGGGCGATTGCTCAGCCGATCTCACCCGGCGGCGCTGCTTGAGCCGCTGCCGCACCTGTTCCATGCAGAGATAACACACCGGCGTGACCTCCAGGGGCAGGGTCTGGGAGAAGAGCAGGCCGCCGACCACGGCCAACCCCAGTGGCTGCCGCGATTCCGCGCCGTAGCCGAGGGCGATCGGGATGCCGGTCATCAGGGTGGTGGTTAGCAGAAAGCGAGTTGGCGTCGACGAGGGCAACAGTCCCTGATTGCTTGTGGGGCAACATGTTGAAATGTCGATATATAGTACAAATCATTTCCAGGGGTTAGAGGGATTGTTAGAAAACTGTTAGCGGACCGTTTTTTTGGTGTCAGAATCATGTGAGGGGGGTAAAGTCGGTGCGGCTCGCGGGGGCCACATCGTCTCGGCGTTTTATGCCCGCCGGCGAGAGGTCGCCGCCACCGCCTTGGTGCGGTGTGCGGTCCGAGCCGCATTCATTGCCAAGCATACAGAAGAGAGGAAACGATTATGGGCCTTGGTCTTATCGCCAAATTGCTGCCGCCGCCGGAGAACAAATTTTATCAATATTTTGAGGACGGGGCCGAGGTCTGCGAGCTGACCTCCCAACTCTTTTACCAGATCGTCAATTCCGAGCTGATCGAGCGGGAAGAGTATCTCGTCCACGCCAAGACCTACAAGCGGCGGGCGGTCGAGGCCCTGGAGGGCAGCCTGGCGCTGTTGAACGCTTCCTTCATCACCCCCATCGACCGGGAAGATATCCAGTTGATCTCGACCTACCTCTACAAGAGCACCAAGGTCATTCTCAAGGCCTGCGTCAACCTGCGGATCTACAAGATCGATTCCTACAACGATTTTGTCAAAAAGCAGGCGGAGATCCTGATCAAATCGGCAGAAGAGTTGCGCACCATCATCTCGATGCTGAAGAAGAACGCGCCGCTGAAGGACATTACCGCGTGCAATTACCGGATCAAGGATATCGAGAACCGCGGCGACGAGATCCTGTTCACCGCCACCGAGGAGATCTTCTCCGGCAAATACGACGCCCTCTATGTGCTCAAGATGCGCGACATCTACAAGGGCATCGAGAATGCCCTCGACATCTGTTCGGTCATCTCCGATCTCATCGTCAATATCGCCATCAAGCACAGTTGATAGGTCGCCATCGGTGTTCCGCAGGCAGGCACCCCCACCGGCCTTGGCGGATCACGGCAAAGAGGAAGAGGCTCAATGGTTCTCACGCTGCTCATTTTTGTTGTCGTCACCGCGCTGATTTTTGAGTACATCAACGGGTTTCACGATTCCGCCAACGCCATCGCCACCGTGGTCTCGACCAAGGTGCTGACCGCCCGCGCCGCCATCGTCTATGCCGGCGTGCTCAATATTGCCGGGGCCTTCCTGGGGACCCACGTGGCCAGCACCATCGGCAAGGGCATCGTCGCCACCGACAGCGTTACCCAGGGGGTCATTCTCTGCGCCCTGCTCTCGGCCATCATCTGGAACCTGATCACCTGGTACTACGGCATCCCCTCCAGTTCCTCCCATGCCCTGATCGGCGGGCTGATGGGGGCGGCGATCTCCAAGGCCGGTTATCATGTGGTCCATTTCGACGGTGTCACCAAGAAGGTGCTCATGCCGATGATCACCTCGCCGCTGATAGGCTTCATTATCGGTTTTGTTTGCATGATCCTCATCCTCTGGCTGTGCTCCCGGGCCAACCCCAATTCGGTCAACAAGTATTTCCGCAAGATGCAACTGGTCTCCTCAGGGATCATGGCGCTCAGCCACGGCAGCAACGACGCCCAGAAGACCATGGGCATCATCACCCTGGCCCTGGTCAGCTACCATACCCTGCCCACCTTCGAGGTGCCCTACTGGGTCATCCTCGGCTGCGCGGTGACCATGGGCCTGGGCACCATGGCCGGCGGCTGGCGGATCATCCGCACCATGGGCAGCAAGATGATCAAGCTCAAGCCGGTGCACGGCTTCGCCGCCGAGACCTCGGCCGCCATCGTCATTCTCACCGCCTCCCATTTCGGCATCCCGGTCAGCACCACCCATATCATCTCGACCTCGATCATGGGCGTGGGCAGCACCAGGGGCGCCAACGCCCTCAAATTGGGGATTGTCGGCAACATCGTCATGGCCTGGGTCCTGACCATCCCGGTCTGCATGGTGATCGCCGCCATTTTGTACCGCATCCTGCCGGTCTGATTCCCTGTCGATTGAAACGAAAAAGCCGGATCGTTGGACCCGGCTTTTTTTTGACGTGCGATTGCACGTGGCATGATGAAAACCCCGGTTTCGGAAGACCGGGACCAGGATCAAACCACGCCGGTTTTCTCCCGACCCCGGTCGAGCACCTCGCGAACCCTGGCTCCCAGAACCTGCGGCGTGATCGGCTTGAGCAACACCTCGCGAATCCCCAGAAGATCGAGATTTTCCCCGGCCAGATCGTCCTGGTATCCCGTATAGATCATCATCGGTATGGCGACACCCGCTTCGCAGAGACTGCGGGCCAGTCCGATTCCGGTCAGGCCGGGCATGGTCAGGTCGCTGATCACCAGGCCGACCTCGGAACGATGCACGCCCAGGAACGTCAGGGCCTTGCCGCTGTCGGTGAATGTTGTCACCCGGTAGCCCAGGTCGAGGAGCATTTCCTTGCCGATCTCCACCAAAAAGGGATCGTCGTCCACATAGACAATGTGCTCCTTGCCGGAAGCAGGGCGCACTTTTTCCGGCATAACGACCTCGGCGACCCTGTCCGTCAGGGGTAGGTAGACGTCAAACCGCGTTCCTTGCCCCGGCGTCGACGCCACGGTGATCGATCCCTTCAGGCCCTGGACGATGCCATGCACCACGGAAAGGCCGAGGCCGGTTCCTTCATCCTTGCTTTTTGTCGTGAAAAAGGGATCGAAAACGCGGTTGCGGATCGATTCGGGAATGCCGTGGCCGGTGTCCTCGATGCTGATGCGCGCGTAACCGGACGGCGAAAGCTGCGGGTTCTGCGCGAGCAGGGACGCGTCCGGCCAGACCTGCTCAAGGGCAATCGTCAGCGTGCCTCCCCGTTCCCGCATGGCATGCCCGGCATTGGTGCAGAGGTTGAGCACGATCTGGTGGATCTGTACCGGATCGGCCATGACCATGGCGTCGGCGTGCAGTCGTTCCTCAATGGCAATGGTGGCGGGGAGCGTGGCCCGGAGCATCTGCATCACCTCCTGGACGACGGATTCCAATGGCACCGGTTGCAGCGAGGTCTCGGTCTTTCGGCTGAAGGCCAGGATCTGGTAGATCAGTTCCCGCGCTTTTTCGCCGGCGGCCAGGATCTTCCCCATGTAATCCCGCACCCGGCTGTTGGCGGGTTCCTTCATCAGGAGGAGTTCGGCGTAGCCGATGATCCCGGCGAGGATGTTGTTGAAATCGTGGGCAATGCCGCCGGCCAGGGTGCCGATGGCCTCCAGCTTCTGATTTTGACGGATCTCCCGTTCGAGCAGCACCCGTTTGGTGTCGTCAAAGAGATAGCCCCGAATGCACACCAATTGTCCCTGGTCGTCAAATTCGCCGATCTCGTTGCCGATACAGTAGATCGGACTGCCATCCCGCCGCCGCAGCTCCGATTCGTAACGTTCCAGCCTCCTCTCCTTGCGGATTCTTTCGAGAAAAATTTCGCGATTGGCCGCAACGGGATAATGATTGATCACATTGGTCCGCTTAATCTCCTCGACGGTTTCATATCCGAACATACGGGCATAGGCGAGATTACAGTCGATGATCTCCCCTTCGACCGAGACGATGAAATCGCCGGTGAGGTCTTCGTCGAAGAACCGGCGGTACCGCGTCTCGCCGGCCCGCAGGGCGGCTTCCGCCTCCTTCAGGGGGCTGATGTCGACAAAACTCTCGATCAGGTATTTTCGCCCCTCCCGTTCGATACCGGCCACGCTTTTCAGCACCGGGAGCGGCGTCCCGTCGTCCCGCAGGATGAGGCGCTCGCTCAGGTCAATGGTTTCCACGCGGTCCAGAACCGGGCAGTCATGCGGGGTCTGCGGACAGACAAAGGTGTGGCAGATGTGGCCGATAACGTCGTCGACATGGCGGTTGAGCAAGGTTGCGCCCGCATGGTTGATCGCGACCACCTGGCGGTTCTCGGCGTCCACCACCATGACGCCGCAGTTGATGGTGTCGAGCACCCGCTTGAGATAGAATTCCTTTTCTTCCTGGCTTTCGTTCAAACGGCGCAAGGCCGCGAGCATGGCGTTGATCTTTCCCGCCAGATAGGCGATTTCATCCTCCCCGCGCACCGTGACCTCTTGCCCGACCCCCCCGTTTTCCTTGATCCGGTCAATCTCCTGGGCCATTCCGACCAATTTTCTGAGGACAATGCGGTTCAACAGGAGAACAAGGACGACCACAAAGAAAAAACCGAGCAGGGCCGCGGAGACGGCATGCTGTTTCCACATTACATAACCTTGCCGGAAGATGGTCCGGGCAAGCGACATCGTCACCGTCAATCTCGGCTGTCCGGTAATGTCGGCAAGCACCGTGGAGGCGAGCAGGGTGTTGTTGTCCACGATTGCAGTCGTCACCTCTCCGGGGGCGTCGGGCTGTGCGGCCGCTCCAGTCGGGACCAGCGCATGCACGGCCAGTGGCGATTGGATCATGGTGCTAATCCGCTCGACCTCGCTTTGGTTCAGATACCGACCGGCGAGCAACCTGCCGCGGCTGGGTTCGTTGCGCAGACTCGGCAGAATGGGGCAGGAAACCAGAAGCAGCGGCGCGATGGGGGTCACGAGAATGCCTGTTCGGATCTCGGTAGAGTCGGGATCATCCCGAACTAGTTGCGAAACGGCGACAATCGCCTCGATGGTTGAGGTGTCCGGTGCGGACGGCTTCGCGTTGACAAGATTGAAAAACTGCTGATGGATGATCTGGCCCCGGGTGTTGAAAAACAGCATCAGGTTGAGCCGCTGATCGATAAAGGTCTGATCCATGAGATTGTTGTCGACGAATCCCGGATTGTGGTCGGCAACGAACCGATAGCTGTCATCCCAGAAACTCCAATCCGAGGTAAAGGCCTGCAACTTGTCGAGGGTCGCCTCGATTTCGTTTCGCGCCCGCTGGATCTGGGTCGTTGCGTCTTCCCGTTCAAGGGCGGCAAACCGGGTGAGCACCAGGGAACGTGAGGTCAGGATCAGGGCGACCACAAGAAAGCAAACGACCGCGAGGATCAGGGCCACGGTTTTGGTGACGATACTGCGGTTGATGGTGCGGAAGAGGTGCATGTCGTGCAGTCCTTGGTAGGGATCGATGGGAAGGACAGGGTTCCGCTGCTCCCACTTATTGCAAGGGGCAGAGGTAGTATATACCGGTCTCCGGACCTCGACAAAGAAGTATTTCCACGGCTACGGCACTGCAAGCGGGGGGAGCGGCAAGACGGCGGATCGAGGGGCCCGGTTCGAGCAAACCGTCATCCGGGGCATCCGGGTCAGTTGCGCCGGTGGGCGCCGCTTCCCGGAGGGCTGCCGATCAGGTCCGCCAACCGATGGAGGAGATATTTGATTCCCCGCCAGAGGCGGGGGAGCATCCACAGGGACACCAGGAGGAAAAGGGCGAAAAAGCAGAGAAAAAACCAGGGATGGCGGACCGCGAACCAGAGTCCGCCCAGGACCGCCACATCCTCACCGAGGGAGAGGGCCCAGTTGGTGAAGGGTTCGGGGGAGCCGTTGACCAGGATTCTGGTGCCGGCCTTGACCGCGTGGGTGGTCGCGGACACGGTGCCGCCGAGCATTCCGGCCGCGACGGCCAGGGCCGGATCCACCTCCCCCACCGCACCGGCGGCCAGGATGGCGCCGGCCGGGATGCGAATGAAGGTGTGCAGGGTGTCCCAGGCCGTGTCGACCCCCGGCACTTTGTCGGTGAAAAATTCGATCAGATACATCAGACCGGCGGCACCGATCACCCAGGGATGGGCCAGCACCTGCAGATCGGGGGGCAACGAAATCGCCCCGTTGGCCGCCATCAGGCCCAGCACGAGCAGGGCCGCGTACAGGTTGATGCCGCTGGACCAAGCCACCCCGGTGGTCAGGGCGAGCATGGCGGCGATCTGGCTAGAGCCGTCCACCCTTGGTTTACTTGAGGGAACCTCGAAAAACAGTCTGTTTGCCCGATTTCTGCGTCATGCGCAAAATTTTATCCTCGGAATATTATACATATGCCTGCGGTAAAATTTTTTCGCATTCCTTGATCTTGCACAAAAATCCTTATTTTTCGAGGCACCCTCTTTCCGCTCAGTTCTGGCGAATGGGGTTGATGACGATATTCACCCGCCGGTTCATGGCATCGCTGGAGGAGATCGGCTGCGACTCGCCGTAACCGACGGCATTGATGCGGCGGGGATCGACACCGCGCTGCGCCAGGGCGTTCTTGACCGACATGGCCCGCCGCTCTGAAAGTTGCTGGTTGTAATAATCGCTGCCCCGGGAATCGGTATGGCCTTCGACCTGGATCGTGGTCTGGGGGTACTTGTTCAAGACGTTGGAGATGCGATCCAGTTCCCGGTAGGCGCCGGGCTTGATCTGGTCGGAGTTATAGTCGAAAAACATGTCGCTCTTGAAGGTGGCGGTCAGCACGTCGTGGTCGCGTTGAATGCTGGCGGCCTCGACTTGACGCAAGTCTTGCTCCTGGCTGTCCATGTAGGCCCCGATCTGGTTGCCGGCGATGCCGCCCACAACTGCACCGATGCCCGCCCCCACCAGGGTGCTGGTGGTATTGTGGCCGATCGCCTGTCCGAGAATCGCCCCCAGGCCTGCCCCGGCGGCGGCCCCGACCCCGGTTCCCGTTTGTTGTTTGGTCGCGCCGGCGCAGGCGCTCAACATGGCGGCCAAGGCGAGAATGGCGGAACATCTGATCACTTGATTCATAAGTACTCCTTTCAATCGGTTTGGTGTGAAGGTGGACCTTGAAGCTCCCTCGATCCGGGGCGATATCAGCAGTGGACCGCGACGACTTCCCGGTTCGAACGACAAAAAATCATACCGCACTTTTCCTTAAAATGGAAAACGAAATCGAATTTCCGGTCAGGGGCGGCCAGCCGCCCGGGTCGGGGGATCGGGGGCTGCGACCGACCAAATGGAGACTTGCCCCCTGTTCTCACCGGCCATGACCGATGCCGGGCTCCTTCTGGTGTCCTTTTTCGGGGTCGGGACGGTGGTCCACGGCATGACAGGCCCGGCGAAAGGCCATGAGGTTTTTCTGGGCCAGGTGGAGCACGGTTCCGGGCGGATAGACGCCGTTTTTGCCGGCGCATCCTGCCGGCAGGCCGGTGAGCAGTTCCAGCCCCTCGGTGACGTGCTCCACGGTGTGGATGTGGAAGCGGCCCTGGGCCACGGCGGCGACGACGGCGTGGTCGAGCATCAGGTGGCGGCGGTTGCGGTGCGGAATCAGGACTCCCTGGCGGCCGGTCAATCCGGCGGCGGCGCAGAGGCGAAAATAGCCCTCGATCTTTTCATTGATGCCGCCCACCGGCAACACCTCCCCGTGCTGGTTGAGGGCGCCGGTTACCGCGATCCCCTGATGGAGGGGCAGGCCCGACAGCGACGAGAGCAGGACGTACAATTCGGCGGAGGAGGCGGAGTCGCCTTCGATGCCGTGGTATTCCTGCTCGAAGACGATGGAGGCGTTGAGGGCCAGCGGGGTGTTGCGGGCAAAAAGCGCGTTCAGGAAGTTGTGCAGGATGAACACCCCCTTGTCGTGGATGGGCCCGGACAGCGCTACTTCACGCTCGATGTTGAGCAACCCGTCTTCGCCGGCGTAGGTACGGGCCGTAACCCGCACCGGATAACCGAAGCAATGGTCGCCCAGGTCGACCACGCTCAGGCCGTTCACCTGGCCGACATGCTCGCCGTCGAGGGAGATCAGCACGTCGCCCTCGGCAATGGCTTCCCGCATCCGCTCTTCGGGATAGTCGTGGCGCGAGGTTTGGGCCGCCACCGCCGCGTCCACATCCGCCGCCGAGACCAGCGTCCCGCTTCGTTGCCGGCACAAGGCGCCGCTTTCCATGACCAGGGCCTCGGCGTGACGGAAGATCGCGCTCTGGCGGGCCCGGTCCTCCGCTTCCCGGTGCCCCTGTTCCAGGAGACGGGCCACGGCGGCGGCGGAGAAATGGGGCAGGCCGAGTTTGGCGCAGGCTTGGGCGACAAAGACGGCCGAGGCGCGGCGGGTAGCGTCGTTGGCGGCGAATCGATCGGCAAAATCGACCTTGACCCGGAAGTGGCGGGCAAACTCGGGGTCGCCCTCCTGCAATTCGTAATAGAGGGCTCGCGAGCCAACCAGGACGATCTTGACGTCGACATCCACCGGTTCGGGTTCGAGCGAAACCGCTGCGATCGGCGCAAAGGCCGTGCCCGGTTCCTCGATTTGCAGCCGGCCGCTACGGAGAAAACGCCGCAGTTTTTCCCACACCAGGCCGTCGGCGAGCAGATCGCGGAGGTGGAGCATGAGGAAGCCGCCGTGGGCCCTGAGCAGGCTGCCGGCGCGGATCCGGGAGAAATCGGTCATCAGGACATCGTTTTCCGACTGATATTCGATGCTGCCGAACAGCGCCCGGAACAGGGGATTGTCTTCGGCAATCACCGGGGCCCCGTGCAAGCCGTCGTTGTCCACCACCAGGTTGACCCGGGAGCGGGAGAGCACCTTATTCAGCAACTCCTTGCGCAAATCGTCGTCGGTTTCGTCGGGCTGGAACAATTCAAGGTTGTCGAGGAGGTCGTTTCTGACGGCATCCAGGTAGGTTTCGAGTTTGGCCGCGTCCTCGTCCTGCCTTTGCAGGATGCCGTGGATCTCGGCGGCTTCCCGGTCGAGCAACGGCTTGACCGCCTGACGGCGCAACGAGGCCAGGGCTTCGTGCGTTTCCTGCTCCATGGGGCGGGTTTTCTCGAAATACCGGTTGATTTCGGCCAGCAGCTCTTGTTCCAACCGGGCAATCTCGCTTCGTTGTTCCTTGGGCAGAGCGAGCATTTCGTCCTCGGCCATGGCATGGCCGTCGGGAGCCCGCAGAGTGAAGAGGATGTTGCCGGATTCCTCCCGGCGCATGGTGAAATTGCGGGCTTCGGCAAAGGTGTCGAGCTCGGCGAAGGCCCGGGCCTCTTTCTGCTTGAAGGCCTGGACGATGCGCTCGCTCTCTATCTTGAAGTCCGGTCCGCTCAGTTGTTGCGGAATTTCCGCGAGCAGGGTCTTGCCCATGCGCGCCATTCCCTGGCGCAGCAGTCGTCCCTGGCCGGCGGGCAGGCGGAGGGCGCGGGGGTGTTCCGGGGTGTCGAAGTTATGGAGATAGCAGAGGTCGGGCGGGGTGGGGCGCTGAGCCGCCATGGCCTCCATGGCCTGCTTGAGCAGCGACGAACGGCCGCTGCCGACCTCCCCCAGCACGAAGAGGTTGTAATCGGTCTGGTCCATGCCCAACCCGAAGCGGGCCGCGATTTCGGCGCGTTCCTGGCCGATCCAGGGGAGGGGTTGGGTGAGTAGTTCCGAGGTGTCGGCAAATCCCAAGGTATCGGGTTCGATGGTGAGGCGCAGGTCGGCGGCAATGAGATTCGAAATCGGCATGAGTGAACAAGGGTTGAGGAAAAAGGGTTTCCGGAGCACCGGGTACGGGATGGATGGTTATCGGCGGGTCCGGTCGGAACCCGGCTGCGGCGAGACTCTGTCGCAACTCGTCGAAATCGTCATACAAACCGGGAGGTTGGAAGTCAACTTCTTTCCTGGCTTTTCCCCGACGCACCGGTGGGCGGATGAGCTCCCCAAGGTATGCCTTGGTCAGGTCGATGGTTGGGGACGGGGCGGTTTTGGGAAACGATGTCGGTTCCGGTGGCGGTGTCATGCCGGAGTAGGGGCACGGCGCGCCGTGCCCCTACCGCTCTTTCGTCGTGGCCGGCTCATTGGTCCGGCCCTGCTGGTCAGAGGGGGCGGAAGGAGAGGGCGTCGGCCCCGAACCGCAGCCGCATGGTTTCGCCGATGGCGGGCCGGAGGGCACCATAGCCGGTCCGGTCCATGAGCACCACCACGGGGACGCCGACGTTGACCACCAGCCGGATGTGTTCCCCCTCCGCCATGATGAGGAGGATGGTGCCGCTGATCGGGTGTTCCTCCCCTGGAGAGGCGGCCGGCTCGATCCGGTCGAGGCTGATCCGGTGCGGATCGATGGCGACCCGGACCAACGTTGCCGCGGTGAGGTCGGCTTGCGACGGTGCCGCGATTTCCACCCCGTCCCGCAGTCGGCACCGCAGGTGGCCGTCGGCCTGGGGGAGCACGGTGCCGACATACGAATTTTCGTGGGCGGCCTCGGCCAGCCGGCCGCTGGCGAGCGCCAGGGTGCGGTCGGCCAGGGCCGTGGCCTGCAACCGGTCATGGGTGGTGAAGACGATGGTCGTGCCCCGGTCGGCATTGATCCGCCGCAGCAGGTCGACGATGATGGTCTGGTTTTCGGTATCGACGCTGGCGGTGGGTTCATCGCAGAGCAGGACCTCGGGCGAGAGCGCCAGTCCCCTGGCCAGCGCCAGCCGCTGGGTCTCGCCGCCGGAGAGCTCAAAGGCGCGCGCATCCCGGTAGTGACGCAATCCCACGGTGGTCAGCGCCTCGTCGACGATCCGCTGCCGGGCCGTCTTCTCGATCTTCCTGATCTTCAGGCCAAACTCGATATTGTTGCCGACCGTGGTGGAAAACATGATCGGATGCTGATCCACCAGCACCACCCGGCGCCGCAGGGGCAGCACCTGCTTGGGAACAAAGGTCACCGGCTGGCCCTGAAACCGCAGGGTGCCGCTTGCCGGCGCTTCCAGAAAGGCGAGCAGATGGAGCAGGGTGGTCTTGCCGGCGCCGTTGGGGCCGAGGAGGGCGTGGATGCCGCCGGCCTCGATCTCCAGATGGTCGATATCCAGCACCACCCGGTCGTGGTAGCGCTGGACGATCCGGTCCAGGACATAGAGCGTCATCGCCCGCTCCTCCCCTGGATGAGGTTGAAGAGGACGTTCATCCCCAGGCTGATGGTCATCAGCACCAACCCCAGGGCCACGGCCAGGGTGAAGGAGCCCTTGTCGTACTCCAGGGCCATGGCCGTGGTCATGGTGCGGGTAAAGCCCTTGATGTTGCCGCCGAGCATCATCGAGATGCCGATCTCGGAGATCACCCGGCCAAAGGCGGAGATGACGGCGGCGCCGATGCCGAAGCGGCCCTCGCGCAGCACCACCAGCCCGGTCTGCCAACCATTGGCGCCCAGGGTCCGGGCGGTCTTGCGATACCGCTCGTCCACCCGGCTGATGGCGGCGATGGTCAGGGCGGTGATCAGCGGCACGATGAGGATGAACTGGCCGATGATCATCGCCTGCTGGGTGTAGAGCAGATCCAGCGGTCCGAAGATGCCGCGCCGGGAAATGAACACGTAGACAAACAGGCCGATCACCACCGTGGGCAGGGCCAGGAGGGTGTTGAGCAGGGTGATGACCGCCCGTTTGCCCGGAAAGTGGCCGTGGGCGATGGCAAAGCCGGCGGGGATGCCCACCAGGGCCGCGAACACCGTGGCCAGGCAACTGACCGCCAGCGAGACCCGGACAATGGTCAGCAGTTCCGGGTCCAGCGACCAGGCCAGGCGACAGGCGGCGATAAAACTGTCCAGGAAAAATGACATCGCAAGATTCATGTCGCGGGTATGGCCCGCTCCTACGCCCGGAGGATGTGCATGAGGGGTAGGATCGGGCCATGCCCTTGAAAAAACAAGGTTTTGCCTGGAAATCTCTTCTCTCTCAAGGAGAGGTTTTCCGGCTATTGCCTTTAGATGACAGCAGGAAACCTCTGCCTCGCCACGATCCTACTTGGTGGCGTCGGGGAAAAAGAGCTGCTTACCGTGCAGCTTATAGTCGGCAATCGCCTGTTGTCCCTTGGGCGAGACCAGCCACTGGGCCATCTGCTCGGCCAGGTCGCCCTTGACATGGGGGTGCTTCTGCGGGTTGACCGGAATGAAGCCGTAGGGGTTGGCCAACTGGTTGCCGCCCTCGCAGAGGATTTCGAGATTGATCGGCACTTCCCGGCCGAATTTGTACTTGATGAAGGTGCCGCGGTCGGCCAGGGTGTAGGCCTGCTTCTCGTCGGCGAGGGTCAGGACTTTACCCATGCCCTGACCGGCGGAGAGGTACCAGCCGGTGCTCATCGCCGGATGCACGGTCTTGAATTCCACCTGCTTGCCGTCCTTCTCCAGGGTGGAGGTGGTGGATTCGAAGGGCCGGCCCGAGGCCATCCACAGTTCCTGCTCCTTGGCATGGGTTCCGGAGTCGTCGCCACGGGAGATGAAGGTGGCCTTGGCGGTGGCGATGCGTCGCAGGGCCTCGCCGCCCTCGGTGACTCCCTTGACCTTCGCCTGGTCGCTGGCCGGGCCGACCACGATGAAATCGTTGTGCATCACCGCGTACCGCTTGGTGCCGAATCCGTCCTTGACAAAAGCCTCTTCCCTGACCCGGTCGTGGACGAAGATGGCATCGACGTTGCCGTCGATCCCGTCCCGGATGGCCGCGCCCGTACCCTTGGCGATCACCTTGACCTTGATCCCGGTGTCCTTCTCCAGGGCCGGCAGCAGCACGTCGAGCAGGCCGGATTCCTGGGTGGAGGTGGTGGTCGACATCTTGATCGCCTTTTCCTCGGCCAGGGCCGAACCGCAGGCAAAGGTGGTCAGCATCAGGCCGCACAACAGCATGTTTCCATATTTCATAATAGACTCCTCTGGCTTGGTTTCGGGCAGGCGATCACTCCTGCCCCTGAAAAATTGAAAATTACGGGCTTTCCTGAAAGACAATTTTACCCGCCATGCTCAAATCGTAACCCTTGATGGCCCGTCCCGCCTCTTTGAACGGTTCGGCGTGGAGCAGGCCGAAAAAGTTCTGGATCGGCTGCTCGAAAAAGGCTTCCTTGGACACCAGCAGGTCGAACCGTTCCCAGCGCAGGGGCAGGAAATCGAGATCCAGGGCCCCGGCCACCGCCTCGATCCCCGGCCCGACATCGGCCCGTCCGGCCAGGATTTCCAGGCCAACCTCCATGTGTCGCGATACCTCGTAGTCGTACCCGATGATCTTGTCGCCCCGGATGCCGGCTTTCTGCAATTCCCGGTCGAGCAGCAGCCGGGTGCCGGTGCCCAGCGACCGGTTGACCAGCCGCAGCCCCGGTCGGCCGAGATCGGCCACCGAGAGAATCTCCAGGGGGTTGTGCTTGCGCACCAGCAGCCCCTGGAGGCGGCGGCAGAAATTGATCACCACCGGCATCTTCTCGAATTCCTGGGCCGCGAACTGAAAATTGTAGTCGGCCTCGTCGTCCTGGATGAGATGGCTGGCAGCCATATGACAGAGGTTGTTGCGCAGGGCCTGGACCCCGCCCATGCTGCCGACATTGCCGAAGACCGCCAGGTGGCCGGAAAACGAGCGGTTGAACAGGGTGATGGTCTTGTCCAGGAGCAGGTCGTTGCTGCCGGCGAGCACGATCAGGCGCTGGTTCGAGGTCAGGGGGCGGACCGATTCGGGAAAGTTGATGGTGTTGTTTTCCACCCATTGTTCGACCAGGTACTGGGGGAAAAGCCATTTGCCGGCGATCTTGGTGGCGGGCATGGCCTTCTCCGCCACCAGGGTGTAGATCATTTTTTCGTGGATGTTGAGGAATGCGGCAACTTCTTTGGTGGTCAGCAGGCGTTTCATGGGGCATCCGGGAGCAGAAAAATAAGAAGCAGGTGTTGCCCCCGCAGAATGGCCAGCTTTGTCGCTTTCCGTCAATAATATTTCTGGATCCTGATTCGCTTTTTCCATTTTTAACCCATTCCACCCGAAAGCAACAGTCAGATGGTAGGTTGGGTTAAGCGCAGCGCAACCCAACATGAAGGCTGTTGGGTTTCGTTCCTCAACCCAACCTACCAACTAAAAACGACAGGCTACCTTTGAGTGTGGTTTCGGGATAGCGACCGTGGAGCCCCCGGGCTCCGATCATTGGTTTTTGCCGCTGCGCTCCCAGCCCTGGAGGATCGACCAGTGGCGGTAGCGGCGCGGCATGTGGCTGCCGATGCCGCCGCTGATCAGGATCAGCCACAACAGCGGCACGGTCAGGGCCGGCCAAAGGTGGATCAACAGGCAAAAACCGACATGGAGCAGGGCCAGCAACCCCTTGCCCCGGTGCGGCCAGCGCCCGTCGTGCAGCCATTCCAGGAGGAGCAGCACCCCGCCGGTGGCGATGGTCAGGTGATGCCAGGGGCTCAGGCGGGCGAAGGGGGCCGTCAGGATGACGCCGCCGAACAGCACCGCGGCCACGCCGATATGACCGGTACGAACGCCGATGCCGAGCCAGCGCATGGCGACGGAGGGGCGCTTGGCGTCTTGGGGCGAAGTCGTTGCCGGCAGGGTCATGACTGCGGGTCACCGTGACGGTGGCTGCGAGTGGTTCGAGGCTTCGCTCGACGGCCGTTGACAGCGACGACGAAAGGCGGCCAAGAGGCCCGGAAGCGGTTGACATCGGCCTGGGGTGCCGGTACCTTGCAAGCGATCAATTCTCTTTTCTCCTCCGAACCATGACCACACCATCCTTTGCCGACATCTTTGCCCGCAACCGGGGCAGCCTGACCGATGCCCAGCAAGGCCTCCTGCACACCAAGGGGGTGGCGGTGATCGGCTGCGGCGGCCTGGGCGGGTTCGTGATCGAGGAACTGGCCCGCGTCGGCGTGGGCCGGTTGCATCTCTTTGATCCCGATCTCTTTACCCCCAGCAACATCAATCGCCAGCTCAATGCCCTCCAGTCCACCCTGGGTCGCAACAAGGCCGAAATAGCGGCCAGTCGCGTCCTGGCCATGCATCCCTTTGCCGCGGTCCGCGCCTTTGCCGCCGATTTCCGGGCCGTCGCCGACGAGGACGCCTTCCAGGTCGATGTTGCGGTCGACTGCCTCGACGATATCGACGCCCGGCGCGACCTGGCGGCCCTGTGCAACCGTTGCCGCATCCCCCTGGTGCACGGCGCGGTCAACGGCTGGTACGGCCAGGCCGGGGTGCAATTGGCCGGCGGCGACCTGATTGACCGGCTCTACCCGGAGCGTATGGTCCCCGGCCCCCCGCCTTCGGTGCTTGCCTTCACCGTGGCCCTGGTCGCCAGCGTGCAGGCGGCCGAGACGGTCAAACTCCTCCTCGGCCTCGCTTCGCCCCTGCACGACACCTGGGTGCATATCGACCTCAAGGACCTCGATTTCCCGATCCACGGTTAACCTTCGGTCCACGGCTAGCGCGGCCCCCATTGCCCTTGCCTCAGACCAGCGGGACCAGCTTGCCGGTCTCCCGGGTGGAATAACCGCCCATCCCTGCCACGGTCCGTTTGAACGACTCCGTATCGATCACCGCGCGCACGGCCCGGATCATCGGGGTGTGGAAGAGCTCGCCCGGAATGAGCAGGTCGTAGCGCTCTTCCACCAGCGGCACGAAACCGAGCCCCAGGGCCTTGGCCGCGCTCTTGATCCCCAACCCCGCATCCGCCTTGCCGGAAAGCACCGCCACCGCCACCGCCATGTGGGTGTATTCGTCCTGCTGGTAGCCGTCGATCCCGTCGGGATCGAGATCGTTGCGGGTGAGTTCGTAGTCGAGCAGCACCCTGGTGCCGGAGCCGGCCTGGCGGTTGATGAAGCGGACGCCCGCGCCGAACAGGTCGTGCACCGAGCGGATGCTTTTCGGATTGCCCGGGGCGACAATGAACCCCTGCTCGCGGTGGACCAGGGTGACGATGCGGATGTCGCGTCCGGCCAGGTGCTTGCGGATGTAGGTGGTGTTGTAGGAACCGTCGCCGGGATCGAGCAGGTGCGAGCCGGCGAGGTGACACATCCCCTGCTTGAGGGCCATGATCCCGCCCAGACTGCCGACATGGGTCGAGGCCAGGGGGAAGGCCGGGTCCTGCTGGCGGAGAAAATCCCCCAGCACATCCAGGCAGAGATCGTGACTGCCGGTGCAGAGCAGGGTGCGCTCCACCTGGGGCAGCGGCACCAGCAGCTCGATGTTGGCCTCGCGGCCGTGGACCTCGCCCTCGGAGGCGGCGGCGATGCGGAGGATGCCGTTGGCCCGGGTCAGGGTGGTGATGGCCCCGGCCCCCTGCTTGAGCGGCGCGGCCACGAAATGGGCCCCGATCCGGCCGACGACCATCCGCCGGAACTCCTCGATGCCGCTCTTGGAGGGCATGTCCTTGGCCAGGATCGCCTTGACCGTGACCGGTGGCTCGACATGGATGCCCTGCATCCGGGCCAGGAGCGGCACCACCAGTTGCTCCATGGCGATGATCGCCGAGACCGGATAACCGGGGACGCCGACCACCGGCTTGCCCCCGATGGTCCCGAGGATGGTCGGCTTGCCCGGCATGATGGTGATGCCGTGGACCAGGACCTCGCCCAACTCCTCGATGATCCGCACCGTGTAATCGGCGCTGCCGGCCGAGGAACCGGCGTTGACGATCACCAGGTCGGCATCGGCGGCGAGCATGGTTTGCAGGTGCGCCTTGATGGTCGCAAAATCGTCGCTGACGATGGGGGTGATGGTGACCTCGGCCCCGGCCTGTTCGGCCAGTCCGGCGAGGACAATGGCGTTGGACTCGATGGTCTTGCCCACGGGCACGGCCTCGGGGCAGTCCTCCAGGGCGACCAGTTCGCTGCCGGTGGGAATGATGGTGACCCTGGGCCGCCGGCGCACCCGGACCGTGGTGCAGCCGCCGGTGATCAGGGCGCCGATGTCCGGCGGCCGGAGTTGATGGCCGGTGGGAAAGAGCAGCTCGGTGGCCACGATGTCCTCGCCCACCTTGCGCACATGCTGCCAGGGATAGACCGGAGCCCGGATCACCGCCGTCTTGCCGTCGTCGTCAAGCAGCACGTTTTCGATCATGATCACCGCGTTGGCCTCGGCTGGCAGGGGGTAGCCGGTGTTGATCGGCGTGGCCTGGCCGTTGTCGAGCCGCAGGGTCAGGGGGGCGTCGTCGGTGGCGGCAAAGGTGTCCTCGGCCCGCACCGCCAGCCCGTCCATGGCCGCCGAGTGGAACGAGGGCGAGGAGAAGCGGGCGCTGATCGGCCCGGCGGTCACCCGGCCCCGCGCCGACCGCGAGGCGATGGTCTCCTCGCCGGTGCCATGGGCTTGGAATCGTGACCAGAAGAGCTGCTGGGCCTCTGCCAGGGAATGCATGTCGAGGTAGATTTTGCGTTGCATGGCTTTTTAGGAGATTAGGGGGTTAAGAAGTACCATCGCGGGCACGGCCCGCTCCTACCCGCCCGCTGGGGCCGTAGGAGCGGGCCATGCCCGCGAACAGGGTCTCTCACGAAAACAACAACACCGCCGCCTCCACCCCTTTGTCCAACCCCTCGACATCGCGGCCGATGGGCAAAAGACCATCGGCCCGCACCAGGGGGTTAAGCAGGCCGGACTTGCCGTAGACCGGCATGGCCAGGGGCGGGGCGCCGTTTTCCCGGGGGGTGAGGCGAACCCGGACATAGTCTTCCCGGCCGATCACCGAGGGGATCTGCTGGCCGGTGATCGCCTTGACGGTGGGCAGGCCGAGGGAGGGCCCCAGGCCGCTGAACTGCCGCAGCAGCGGCCGGACAAAGCAGGTGAAGACCACCAGGGCAGAGGCCACGTGGCCGGGCAGGCCGAACAGGGCCTTGTTGCCCTGGCGGGCGAGGATGGTGGGTTTGCCGGGCCGGACCGACACCCCGTGCACCAGCAGGCGGCTTTCGGGGATGGCCGCGAAGACCCGCTGAGTGAAGTCGCGCTGGCCCACCGAACTGCCGCCGGAAAGCAGGAGCACATCGGCTTCGTGCAAGGCCTGGGTGCAGAGGGCGAGCATGCGGTCGAAATCGTCGGTGCAGATGCCGTAGGGTAGGGCGATACCGCCGGCCTCCTCGACCAGGGCCGCCAGGGTGGTGGAGTTGATGTCCCGGATCTTGCCCGGCGGCGGCGTCTGGTCCGGCGGCACCAGTTCGTCGCCGGTGGAGAGAATGGCCACCTTCGGCCGCCGAGAGACCGCAACCGCGGTGATGCCCAGGCCCGAGAGCACCCCCAGATCCTGGGGCCGCAACCGGCTTCCCGCCTCCAGTACCACCGTGCCCGGCAGGTAATCCTCGCCGGCCCGGATCACGTTCTCCCCCGGCGCCACCGGCCGGAACACGGCCACGGTTTCCTGGTCAAAGGGTTGGGTGTATTCGACCATGACCACGGCGTCGGCCTTGTGCGGCAGCTCGCCGCCGGTCCAGATCCGCGCCGCCTGGCCGGGTCGCAGGCTGAGCGTCTGGCCGGAGGCGCCCATGGCGATCTCGCCGACCACCGTCAGCAGGGCGGTCTCCGACTCCGAACAGCCAAAGGTGTCGGCGGCCCGGACTGCATAGCCGTCCATGGTCGAGCGGGAAAAGGGGGGCAAGGCTTCCTGACTTATCAGCGGTTCGGCCAGAATCCGGCCACGGGCCGCGGCAATGGGCACGGATTCGGAGGCGAGCGGGGCGAAGTCGGCAAACAGGGCCACAAAATCGGAAGGACTGATCAGCTTGAAAAAATCGTGCATGCGCTTTGTTCCTTTCTCTGGATTCCCGGAAAAACAAGCGAGCCGGGAAACGGCTGCCCCACCGCTGGGGGCCGTTGGGCCGGCAGGGCGGCAACCGCGTAAAGACTTCGTGTGGACTATAGCATGGAATATTGCCCGGTGCAGGGAAATTGGCGCTTGAGGAGGCTGGGAAAAAGGCGATCGGCGGGGAATCAGCCCCCGCCGATCGCCGGGAAGATGGCCAGTTGGTCGCCGTCGGCCGGAACCTGGTGCAACTCGCAGTGGCGCGAATTGATCATGGTCACGCCCACCTCGGCCAGCGGCACCCCCAGGGCGCGGATGATGTCCTCCACCGTGGTGCCCTCGGGGAATTCCATCTGCTGCTGCTTGAACCGGTTGTCCCGGAAATAGGCGAACAGTTTGACCGTGAGTTGCATGGAATTTATGTTTTTTTGTCGATGTGGTTCATTGATCATTCCCACGCTCCAGCGTGGGAATGAGGCACTGGGCGCTCCTGCGACCCATTCGTTTTACGTTCGAATCCAGTCAATCCACGAGCAGGTTTCCCCACCCGTTTCCGGGAGAGCGGCTAATAATACACTTTTCCACTGTTCCCACGCTGGAGCGTGGGAACGATCGAAATCGATTCAGGTGGAAAAGTGCTGGCGATGCGCCGTTAAAAATTCCAGAAGGAATCGATGGCCTCGTCGCTGATGTCCCAGACCACGTTGTGGGGCGCGATCGATTCCTCGGCGAAGAACTCGGGCAAACGGTCGTCCTTGCTGGTGAAGCCGGCGGCCAGGTTGAAGGCCCGCTCGGTCTTGAGGATAGTCATGCCGAGATTGGTGACGTCGTCGGCCGTGAGATGGGCGCCGAAGCGGGCATTGATCATGTCGATCAGGGCTGGCAGACAGGCCGGGTCATCGAGGGCGGCAAAGGCGATGAACAGACACATGCCGGTGGAATCGATGGCCGCGGTGGCGATCTGCAGGTTGCGCGACAGTTCCACCTGGCCTTCCTTGCTCAACGGGTCGAGCTTGCCGCCGACTCCGAGGATGTTGGTGGCGATGGTGTAGCCCATGGTGTGGTCGGCGCCTTGGGTCGAGGTGGCGTAGGTGATGCCGATGCCCTTGATGGCGCGCGGATCGTAGGCCGGAATGGCCTGATTCTTCACCACCGGCACCCTGGTGACCCCAAAGGCCTTGCCGACGAACCCGGCGCCGTTGCCGATGATCCGGCCCAGCGGCGTGCCCTTGCCGATCTCCTCCTTGAGGATCCGGCAGACCTCGGCGCCGTCGCCGAACTTGAGCACCCCGGCTTCCATGGCTACGCCAAAAGCCACGGGCGTTTCGATCGAGTCGATGCCGAGATCGTCCATCAGGTTGTCCGCCTCGGCGATGTAATCGAGGTTGTTGATGGTGAGGTTGGCGCCCAGGGCCCAGATGGTCTCATACTCGAAGCCCGAGGTCTTGTACTGGCATTTGGCGTCGGCATAGATCTGGGAACACTTGATGACGCAGCCGGGGTGGCAGTTGTGCCTCGGCTTGCCGCCACGGGCCATGATGGTGTCGTACATGGTCTCGCCGGAAATGGCCTCGTGGTCGTCGAACTGGCCGGTGGTGAAGTTGCGCGTCGGCAGGCCGCCGGCCTCGTTGATGATGTTGACCAGGACGTTGGTGCCGTACTGCCCCAGGGCCTTGCTGATGGGATTGTCGATCAGGGAGGTGGCAAAGGTCTTGTTGGCTGCCTTGAAGGCCTCGGGATCGGCGATCTCCACCTTGCGGTCGGTCGGTTCCACGGCGATGCATTTGATCCGCTTGGAGCCCATGACCGCGCCGAGGCCGCCCCGACCGGCGGAACGCATGTGGCTGTCCGGGTCCTTGATCGAGATGTTGGCCGCCAGCATCTTCATCTCGCCGGCAGGACCGATGGTGATGACGCCGACCTTGTCGCCGAAGCGGCCGTTGAGGGCCTGGACCACGGCAAAGTTGCCCAGGCCGACGACCTCGGTTTCCTCCTTGAGGAGGGCGCCGTCCTCGTTGACATGGAGGCAGTACCATTTGTTGTCGTCAGCGGGTTTGCCCTCGATGATCAGGGCCTTGACTCCCAGTTTGGCCAGCATCTGCGCCGAGGTGCCGCCGGAATTGGCCTCCTTGATGGTGCCGGTCAGGGGGCTTTTGGCGCCGCAGGAGAGGCGGCCGGAGTTGGCGGCCGGGGTCCCGGAGAGCAGGCCCGGTGCGAAGACCAGCTTGTTGTGCTTGCCCAGGGGATGACAGGTGGGTTTGACCTCGGCGGCAACGATGGTGGAGGTCAGGCCGCGGCCGCCCAGCCCCAGCCATCCTTCGGGGACGGCTTCGACCTTGATGCTCAGGTCCGACATGTTCACGCGAATAATTTTATCAGCCATTCGAAAACTCCTATGAAAAAAGAGAAGAACCGGGCTCCGCCGGGAACCCGTGCCCATGACGGACATCAGTGGGGATTGCGATAAAAAAACAAAGATTCAACAGGTTGCCAATACGTTAGTGCAGCTTCCCTCGCTTGTCAATACTTGGACGAATCGGGTGGTTCTAGTCGGTCTTGGATTGGAGGCGCAGGGTCACAAGGAGGTAAGGCCCTGCGCCTCCGTTCCGGGGGATTCTGTTGAGGTTGTCAGTTTCTGTAAGTTGTCAGCTTTCATGTTGGGTTGCGCTGCGCTTAACCCAACCTACCATCTTTCCGGGAACATGAAACACGGGACGCGTTGTCGCGTCCCGAACGCCAACCACAGCGTAACTTGTTGTAAAGCAAAGCCGGTGCGGCCCGCGCAGGCCACGTCCAGGGAAAACAGGGGCGGGCCGCACCGGAAGTTTGTTAGGTGGATAGTCTGTAGGTTGTTAGTCTGTTAGGGGATGAGGCTCGTTCCGGCAGTCGGTAGGTTGGGTTGAGGAACGAAACCCAACACCTTCATGTTGGGTTGCGCTGCGCTTAAC